>Ga0307517_10003829_pt1 | contig 23347 bp, 22 predicted proteins | sample 23_EM_MG_FD_194515 | JGI IMG/M metagenome (GOLD analysis project Ga0307517, IMG submission 194515) | Populus trichocarpa ectomycorrhiza microbial communities from riparian zone in the Pacific Northwest, United States - 23_EM | ecosystem: Host-associated > Plants > Roots > Unclassified | place...
CGGGAAAACGTCCGCCGAATACGCGAGAGGACTGAGGGAATCCAGGAGTGTGGGAGAAGCGGAGGTGATGTTGGTGGGGTTCCGGATGAGAAATGGATTCAGGGAGAGGTTAGTGACGGGGTTAAATGAGAGAGGGTATCAGGGAAAGAAAGCTAGCGGGCGGGGGTATCGGGGGGGGGAGGCCGGGAGGCGAGATGTCGCGGCCGCAAGACGTCCGCAAAAGGGCAGCATGGGAACGGGTGCATTGGGAGCGAAGGTATGACGAGGCTGGCCGCTGGGGGTAGAGTATCAGGGGGGTGGCTGCGCCAGGGGTGGTCAAATGCGTCAGGATGCAAAAAGGGCCGCATCCAATGCGTCCTGACGCGCAGGTCAGCATCCGGACGCATTGGACGCGGCCCTTTCACTTCCGGACGGAATCAGCCCGGGCGGACACACCCAGAACATGAGTTTACGTTATAAGCCCCTGGAACGTCCGGCGCACAGGGTAAGCGGGGAGAGACAGAACACAAGGTATTTTTTTTGCTGATGTGAGGACTTCATCTACAGCGGCAGTCCTTAAGGGTCTTGGTTCGAAAATAGTATCGGGTTTGCGAGTATCAGTGTCTCTGCCAAACATTCGTCTTGGTTATAATGAGAAGTATCAATATACTGTTAGGTGGTAGCTTCGGCGTGAGGTATTCCAACAGCCAGAACCTTAATCGTAATTATATCGGAGAACTCGTTAAGAAGACACAAGTAATGTAGGCTAGATATAATTATTCACTTTGGTATAGATAGTCAAAGTATTGGTAACGATATAAAAGTGTAGATAACTTATTATACTGATAAGATCTCTTCTCTGTGCTTGTTCCTTTTTAATAGCAGCGAAGATGCTTCGATATTTATAATCCGTGTCTGAGCAATCACGGTATACATGCTAACTCTATTCTAACTAAGCATCTTGCCCGCAACTCTGCAAACTTCACCTGAGTGGGAACACTCGTAGACCCTGAAAACTCTCTACCACACCTTTTGCTCCGATGGTCAACTTATTGGTCTGCGCTTGTGTTATCCCTGATGGTGTAGAGACCGCGTCAGGTGTCAGCTCATACGTTTATCCGTTGGCAACAATGGTTACGAATTATCTTGCCCCCGTGCTCACCGAGGGTAGCCTAACTCACTGGACAGAAGATGGCCATTCTTCCTTAGTTGGTTCCATCGCGAATTCAACATGCAACTGCATGTTGTATTCTGGTCTTCCAGCATTACACGACTTGTCCTCGGGATTGCACCTATGGGCTTTTTCCCTTGGACTCTATCTGTTACCAATTTTTCTTCTGTGGATGCACCCGATCCACTTACTGGGCATAGTTACCTCCTTCATACTCTACATGTCTTTGTAGGTACGAGTGGACTAACTTTCGTGCAAAACGTCCCGTTACCTTCGACCCACCCATTCGACTGCTTGTCTTCAAGTGTCTGTAACCTTATGCGCCGTCATCTGATTCAGCTACCTGCACTTGCACAAGGTGCCCGGATGTCTCCCCTCATATACCCCGCCAACAGGATCCGGTCGGACCGACGGCCGCGATGTATACGGTGTTATAAGATGTATTTCATTGATCCTGGTCTTTGGTGTTGGGACGCAACTACCCAGGTGGCCAGTCAGGACGCGCCGTCCCAATGCTGGGGCTGGAGGGGGGTGTTATCTTTTTCCTTCGAAGTTCGTGTGCATCAAGGTAGGGTAACCTTGCCCTGTAAATCCTTACGGGGAGTCCGTGCGCCTAACAAACACTGGTGAAGGCAGAGCTATGTTTCTTTCTTTGGTCTTGCAGGATTACAGGATTCCAGTATATACGCAGCTACTGGTAATGATCGTGATTGCAGGAAGGCTATTCCTCCTGGGTTTTGTATTTAAACCAGTCTCCTGGCTAGCAGGAGACAGCAGACTTCGACAGACCTTCAGTCTAAGAATACACTTGGTTGAAAGGCGATCCCTATGTCCAATTTGTCCTTCAACTATTATCTCTTACTTCCGGTCCACTGAAGTCTCCCTTTGCACCAGCACTAGCAGTTCTATCGCAGGTCCTATTGTATTTTCACTAGACAGGAATAAACCTGTTTCAGCCGAAAACCAAAATGTGATTGATCACACAAAGGTGCAATTTCAATGACTGTGGTTGTAAGTGACGTGGTGATCGATGTTGGGATACTTGTTGCCTGATACTTGTATACTTCTGTCTTTACCATCGGTTTCGCAAGTTAAGAGGTAGAGAAAAAGTTGCGCAGTATTTACTCTAGGTGCTATTTGCTGTCGTATTTGTATTATTGCAAATAGAAATATCACAATCTCGTGTAAGGGAAAATAGCAACTAATTCACGAACGCCAACTCCTTTAATAACAACTCACTCAGCATTGTGTATAACGTGAATAACTTCGGCGGTGCCGACGGGAGGGCTGAGATTCTCACATGGTTACCCCCACATGAATCCTGGACACGGCACTATAATATTCCAGCTCACTGGGCAAGATGTGTGAGAGACTGCCTCTTATCAACCATGGAGTATTGAAATTTGTTTGATAACGCTAGTGGAGGAGATCCCTATAGTTCGGCCCTGTTCTGCCACGGACTTCTGGGGGTCGGCAAAATCTACATCAGGCAAGAAATCGTGTTCTCCATAAAGTAAAGATGTTGTCAAGAAGCTGTCAGGCTAGTTCTTGGTAATAGATAGGTTATGAGATTATGTAAGGGGACAAAGCGTTGCAGTTGCATGCTTCTACTTCGACTTCTCTCCCCGTAAGAAACAATTCCCCACGGGTTTTCTCTCTCCTAAAACAGGTTGTTTGTGGACCGGAGGTCATCCCGGTAAAAATTGTTGCGGGGCATAAATCCCACCATGGTCAAACGGTCGAACGAGACTAGGGCTCAACTAAAAGGGTACTAGGGAAAATCAGAAACTTCATTCGCTCGTCATCCTCTAAACTAACTAACCAAACCTAAGTCTATATAAAAATAATGAAACTCTCTCAATCATTCTATCGTCTGCCACACCTATCCATCTGTAATCTCATTTGCCTGCGTACCTCCGTACTCTGAATAAAGGAATGACATAACCAGGAACCCTTCCGTCTATCCTTCCGTTTAGAACAAATGAAACAACTAAAACTATTATCCCGTCTTGCCCCTCCTCGATCGGCTTTCTTTATCTCAGACAGCTATCCGCTTCCGTAAACTCTGACAAAAATTGCATAGGCTTTCCAAGGCAAGGAAGAGGTCACCAGGGAGCAAAAACCGGGACTGGGCGAAGTTGTATGTAGAGAGGTTAACTTACAAGATATCTCATCTCCGCGGCTTACTTTCATATGCATTGGTCGAAGCCGGTTTATTCACTAAACTGAATTCTACACAAGTCCCCAAGTACTCGGGTTTTCTGGCCGGGGGATTGCCTATCCCGGGTAGAGTGGAGATGTTGTTATGAGTTGCTGATTGAAGATTGGCGAGAGGACAGATGCCAGAGAGTGGGAAAGGGGAGCAATAAAGTCAAGGAGGAAACAGCTGTATATTCTTTTGGATTCGTATCCAGCTTGCTTATCCTTTCTGGCTATGGCAGAAGGGAGAGTTTATATAAACAATATAAAGAGCGTTTGCGAACTTCCCAACCTGCGGGAGTCATTCCAGGAATGTGCATAAAACAAATGAGTTCCGGTCCCCTTTCTCTCAGTATTCCGAGCATCCCTCCGCAAAGCATTCCTAATACTTCTAGCTATGTATGCGAATCTTGCACTATGCAAACTAGGTCTCTCCGTTCCTCCTCTTTGATTGATAATGATTGACAAAGGAAACTAAAACTAATGAGCGACATGATAGGAAATGTATAAAGAAAGAATTTTTCCGTGCGGAGTGATTGCCGATGATGTTCAACAGGAGAGGCATCTTGGTAGGAGGGTAGTGGTTATATGCATTGGACCCACCAGGAATGATAGCATTCTATTACTCAGAGGGAAAATCGATGGGGATACAGCACCAGATGCAATGGACAAGCGTTTGGAGGAGGGCATCATAAAGAACATTCCTGCGACGGCTTCGGAAATGTAAGTAGACAGAGGGACCACAGCAAAAAATCTCCCAACATATGAGCTAATAGATCCAAGGGTAGATTCCTACCAGTGTCTAAATGCCGGGGCCATCCTAGAGGAAACTCCATCGGAGGCGATAGAAGCTCCTTACAATGAAATATAGCTTAGGCTTAGGGTACGTATACGATTCAACGAGAGCACGGATAGAAGTACAGGACGAGGATAAAACAAGAGTTAGCCTCCGGGTGGTTCAATGAGACGAGTCCTTTCACAGCCGGACGCAACTGCTGATCGGCTTCTGCCAAGCTCAATTGAGGAGAGATTTTCCACTGAAATATAAGAATAATGCTTATTCACCAGTTGCCATGTCCCCCCAATATGTCTAATCTTTTTTTGTAGTTGGAGGAAGGCAAGTGCTCTACTTTTTTTCTTTTTTCTTTTAGAGGCCGATTGTCCAAGTGTGCTCACCTGGGGGGGCTTGTCATAAAGTGAGTTTTGTTTGAATTAGACAGCCACCTATTGTATCTGCATCCAGAGTTGCGGTCTAGTAATTTGAGGATACTGTGTGAACTACTGTACTCGAGTAGGTAAACTTACGGAGGCACAGCGCCTAAGTTTTGTATGTTCCACAAGCGAGGTTTGCGGAACATACAAAACTTAGGAGCTGTTTCTCCATTAAGTCACACCAGGGAAAAATATCCAGGTGAGGCACCCTCAGCCCTCAGAACACCGCCCGCTGATTGCCGCTATCATATCGCGACAAACAAAGGAGAGCTTCTTGGAATGCTTGGCAAACCCAAGAATACTTGTGAAAATTTAGTGCAAGGACGATGTCACTTTGTTGGCGACAATGTCTTCTGTTTAGGTGCTTTTTTGGGGGGGAAAGGGAGTCGGGAGCTCCACAGGTTCTCTTTTTTTTTTCCCAAGAGATTGATTATTGAATTGCATTCACTAGACCTATATCCAACCGAGTGTTGCTCTGATCAAAGAGCCTTCACAGTTTTATTGAGAGTTTGGCCTTAACTAGACAGATGAGGATTCTTGAATTCCGCAATTTGCTATGTGCCTACCAACTAGAGGGATTCTCTGTAGCAACTGTGTTTAGTGTCGCAACAAGCGGACTTGAAAATAGGGATTTCGCAGATTCAGGATGAGTTAGTTGTGATGTTTGCTTATTGCAGTGTGGGTTAGGGTGGGCTGCGATTGTTTACCTAGCTAAGAAAATTCGACATCTACGGTAGCTTAACTATCCAAACTTTAACCATATTATACGGTAGTTTATCTCTTGGGTGGGGAATGACCCCTAAACTGTGACCCATTGCCGTCGCAGCAAGCTAGAATTAACCATCTTACTCACTGCGAAATCCCTCTACTAAATGGAGCACTTCTGGAGGATTTTTTTCGCGATCTTTAGGGTGGTCTACGGTAAGATGCAACACCTGCCGACTTCTCCTTTGTCATGTGCAACAAAGGAGCCCCACAATCCAGGGTGGTGCCGGTCCCGCATATTTTCTCCTGAGGCTCTTACGGAGGCACGGCCTCTCAGTTTTTCATGTTTTACCACTAGGGGGGTTGTGCTGTCTCGGGATGAGGGTAACGAATTGGGTATGATTGTAGAGGCATGGGTTTGGTGGCTACCCAATTCAGTCCCCCACCCAGTACTAGCGAAATACCCCTCACGAGTAAAATATACAAAACTTAACGGCGGTATAGGCACACTGTTACAAGTGCTTTACTGGCTATCATCCTCTTGGTATGTGTAACTTGTTTTAGCTGAGAAGTCCTTGAGTTTTCACTTTCGCAGTTATTGATTCTGCAGGTGCATTCACTAGGGGAACCGTATGTATCATACTATGGGGTTTGCTTAAGTCAAATCACCTTGACTAGATGCATTAAGAATTCACCGTCGTGATCCGAGGGCAGTGCAAACTTTTGAATTTAGTAGCTTGTGATGTGTGAATTAAAAGGAGAACTTCTAAGAGAATTGTTTCTCCACCTCTAGAAAATCTTCAATAACTATAACACATGTTAACCTGGCCTTCCCACGTTCAACGGACGCTTGGTGTTGACCCTGCCTACGGTAGAAATTTCTTTCTATCGATTTTACCAGGGTAACATGTTGGTCAACCATGGTGCCTTGTCGCAGCACAATGAAATCAAATGATATCCATAGTGTCAACAGCCTCTCAGGCTGAGCAGTGAAGGAAGTCTATGTCCCAAGAAGCTGAGGATTAAGGGGTCCTCATTTTATAACTCATTACTGGTATATTCAGATATGCCAGTGGCGCAGTAGGCTGCTTTGTCTCAGTACAGTAGAAGGGCCTAGCAAGACAGTTCAAGCGACTAAATTACTTGTATCATACTGTAGTACTGAAAGCACGATTCCCGGCCGGTGACGCTATCGAGAAGCCTTGAGCTCCGGAAGTGGTTTTCTGTAGAAAGGTCCGTAGAGAGCTGGAAGCCAAAGGCAAACAACAAAGTAAGGTTCACGATCCAGGTCAATGCAGTTCGCTCACTAAAAGAAAAGAAAAGAAACCGGACAAAGAAAAGCTTGTCACTCTCGCTTTCAATCGCTTCACTCGCGATGTTGTACGGATGATCGTCTAGCTACGGGAAACATCAGATGGCTTATGGCCCTTTAAACTGCCAGCTCTTCCTGCCCCGGCTGGGCAACTCCCTTCACCCAATCCAATTGCCCCACATGCCCGTCTCTATACACAACTGCCCGCTCTTTAGTGTTAACTAAACCATTCCCGTGCTATACCCCATTGCCGTAGAAAAGATATAACTAAAATGTAAAAGCAATAGGAAACCACCTTCATAGCCCCACAGTACCTATAGGAAACTCATCTGAAAGGGTAGTCTTTTAAAATAGATGGCGGTTTCAGATGTTCATATAAGGTTTGGAACTATGGTGATTTTTTGTCATGATATGGTGTAGCCGGAGTGCGTCACCAAGAAAATAGGGTCGGTCTCCAACCACCAAAGCATTTTCAACCACCAGTCTAATAGGAACTATAGCTCTATTAGGTAGCAGATTAGGTGATTCTCTATACACTAATAGAGAGAAAATAGAAATATCTCAAGTTTTCATGGAGATATAAGGGTTTAAAATGTTTAAAATTTTGGTAGAAAAAAGATGAATATCTGAAATAGGTTAATTACAGTTAAATTACATATAAATGACAGTTAATCGATATTCGCCAATAGGTTAACCTGTTAGAGAAGCCAGTATTGGAAATTAACCTACTGTTAATACCCAAGAATGAATGTCTGCCCGTTCTGACCACAGAGTTCCCTCACCATATATTAACTCTGATGGTGGGAGCCTCCCTTCAGGTGAGGCTGAATTCTATCCGAGATGGTTGGACCGGGGTTCACCGGCAAGGCGGCAAGATGATGTTCATCCCGCTTTCTTCAGCCTCGCAAACTCTATCACCCTTCTGTACTCAAGAAATAACCTTTAAATCTTCTGCATTGATCCACGACCTTCCAAAAATCGAAACCAAAAGGGGAAATGTCACAATCTTATGTCGAGGAAGCCGGCGACTATCGCAATAATATCAACTCTTTTAATACCGAACATTCCTTCAATACCACCACAATCAATAATGTGTATCCCATGAATAACTCTGGTGGTGAGGACGAGAGGGATAAGATTCTGGCATGGTTATCTCCACTGGAACCCCGGATACGGCACGAGGATATTAGAGCCCAGCGAGTCGATCTTGTGGGTGGCTGGCTTTTACGAACAGCTGAATATCAAAATTGGTTCGATGGCATTCGTCGCGAGGAACCCGATAGTTCGGTCTTGTTCTGCTACGGAGATCCGGGGGTCGGCAAGACCTACATCAGGTAAGAGGGCGTGTCCTCCATGAAGGAAAGGTGTTGCTAACAAGCTGTGATGCTAGCTCCTTGGTACTAGACACGTTGGGCGATTGCGCAGGGGAACAAGATGCTGCGGTTGCGTGCTTCTACTTCGACTTCGCGGCCCAGAAGGAACAATCCCCAGCGACTATCCTGGGTTCACTCCTCAATCAGGTTGTCAGTGGGCTAGAAAAGGTTCCAGCAGAGATCGTCAGCACTTTCCGAGGCCAGAAAAAGGTCATGGGGGGGCGGAGACTGGGACTCGACCAAGTGGTAAAGATGTTACAGGATATAGCTTCCTCACAGCCCATCTTCATATGTATTGATGCCCTCGACGAATGCATGGCTGAATATCGGGCACAGCTGCTTGGCTCACTAAAACAAATTCTCCACAGATCCCCGAGAACTCGGATATTTCTTGCTGGAAGATTTCATATCCGGGATGAGGTAGAGAAATATTTTGCTGGAAGGGTAGTGGATGTATCCATCACACCCACCAAGGACGATATTATTCGATTCCTCCGAGTGAAACTGGGACAGGATACGACACCGGACGCGATGGACGAGAGTTTGGAGGAGGACATTATAAGGACCATTCCCGACACGGTTTCAGAAATTTAAGTAGGGAGCCACGGCGCTAGAGAGAGAGTATTTAAAATTATGAGCTGATAGCCCTGTGCCTAGATTCCTGTTGGTATCTCTAAATATCAAGGCGATCCTACAGGAAACGACAGTCCATCGAAGGCGAGAGAAACTCGGTAAAATGGCAAATGGCTGGGGCTTGGGTGATGCATACGATGCAACCATAGGACGGATAAAGGCACAGGAGGGAGATAAAGCAAGACTCGGGATTGACGCGCTAATGTGGATTTCACATTCGGAGCGGCCGTTGAGTGTGGATGAGCTATGCCACGCCCTGGCAGTCGAGATAGGGTCAACGGACGTTAATACCGACAATGTCCCTTCGATCCGGACAGTGTTAGACTATTGTCAAGGGCTGGCCACCATTGATAAAGGGTCCTCGACTATTAGGCTGACCCATTTCACGCTGAAAGAATATCTTTCTGGCCATGGCGAATTGTTTGGCGAACCTCACTCGAAAATAGCCGAGATCTGTTTGACATATCTCAATTTCCAGACTATTAGGGGTATTTCCTCTAGCCCCTCTCGTGACACCCGAGGAACCCCCTTCCTGGGATATTCTTCCTCCTATTGGGGAGCCCACATGCGAATGGAGCTCTCGGAGCGCTCAACCCGCCTTGCGCTCGATCTTCTTGACCAATACGATCACCACATATCTGCCGAGTTACTTTGGGAGTCCACCGTTGAGTGGCACTTCAATTCCCTCAAGTTATTTTCTGCCCTCCACTGTGTTTCTTATTTCGGCATCGCCGAGCTTGCGACTGATCTTATAAGGAAAAAATTGGATGTGAACCAAAGAGACAGTGCAGGTCTAACGCCACTCATATGGGCCGCAAGGTACGGGCGTGAACAAGTAGTGGAATTACTCTTGCGACAGAAGGATACTCAGCCTGATATGTCGGATATGCGATATCGCCGAACGGCGCTCTCATGGGCTGCTGGGAGTGGACACGAAGGAGTGGTCAGACTACTTCTTGGTCGGCGATTCATCGATTTTGGGAGCATGCGCCGTCGGTGGGGGAAAACACCGCGAGTAATGAGCCTGCTACCGAGATTCGGAAGAAAGCACATCAATCCTGACTGGCCGGACGGCAGCGGCCAAACGCCTCTCTCGTGGGCCGCCCGGACGGGGCACAATGGAGTGGCGAAGCTACTGCTAGGACGAGGAGACGTTAGCCCCGATATGCCAAAAACCGATGGTCAAACACCGCTCTCCTGGGCCGCCTGTAATGGACATGATGGAGTAGTGAAACTACTGTTGGGGCAGGCAGACGTTAGCCCTGATAAGCCAGACAATTACGGCAAAACACCACTCTCGTGGGCCGCTCGGAATGGATGCGATGGAGTAGCGAAGCTGCTGTTGGAGCGGCAAGATGTTAGCCCCGATATGCCAGACAATGATGGCCGAACGCCGCTCTCGTGGGCCTCCCGGAATGGGCATGGTGGAGTAGTAAAGCTACTTTTGGGACGGGAAGACGTTACCCTCAATAGGCTAGACAATGATGGCCAAACACCGCTTTCGTGGGCCGCCCGGAATGGATGTGCCGGGGTAGTCGGGCTTCTATTGGAACGGGAAGACATTGGCCTCGGTTGGCCAGACAATCGGGGCCAAACACCACTCTCGTGGGCCGCCCGGAATGGGCACGAGGGAGTTGTGAACCAACTCAAGGCCCGAAAGCCTGTAACCTGTCAATGTGGGCAGTGTCCCCAAGCGTCCAGTCCGTCCATCTTTTGCTCAGTGTTAGAGTTGACGGAAGGGGATAGTTGTCCGAGATAAAGAAAGCGGATATATGAGGGACAAGACAGGATAATAGTTTTAGTTGTTTCATTTGTTATAGGCAAAAGGATAGACAGAAAAGTTTTTGATTATGTCTTTCCTTATTCAGAGTACGGAGGTACGCAGGCAAATAGCATTACGCATGAAGGAGAGATCAATAGGTGTGGCAGACGATAGAATGATTGAGAGAGCTTTATTATTCTTATATAGACTTATGTTTGGTTAGTTAGTTTAGATGATGACGAGAGCATGAAGTTTCTGATATTCCCTAGTAACTTACCCTTTTAGTTGAGCCCTAGTTTAGTTCGACCGTTTGACCATCGCGCGATTTATCCCCCGCAACACGTAGGATGAGACGGATGCCGTCTTCTCGACCCTTGCCCGGGATGGAGGCTCAATTTGTAGTCCGTCGCCCGGGACGGACGGCCAGGCCCTGCAAGTGTCTCATTTGGATACTCTATTTTAGTGTGAGGTCCGTGCCATAAAGAAACCAAACATTTTTATTCCGGTGCTACCAACATCATGCTTTGCCATGCAGGTATCAAATTTCCTTATCTATCAAGCGAGCTGCCTAGGTCTAAGAAAATCCGAAACATTGGAGCACACTGCCCTTCGCCCCTGGAGCTTACCGGTATTGAATTCAAGATTGCTTCCATCTTGGCTGTATATTTAAGCTTATTTTTTTCACTCATTCTATGCTATCAGTAGGATAGCTTAACAGAGATATTGATGAGGGTCCTCATTCCCTTGACCAAGGGAAAGCGGGCCTCGCTCTGTTCATATGCTCGCTAGTCGTGTGTGTCATATGCATGCCCCAGCTTGTCATTTCTACACCAAGACCGTGGATTGCCATCTCTTCGTCACAGCTGGCAGACTCCGGCTGGAGAAAGCTTTTACAAACTGGCTTATGACTGATCCAGCGCGATACGGGTATTGCATCGCAGAGCGCTCCCCCATCACCTTGCTTTGCCAGTGACTCTTTGAAGTTCCCCCGTAAGAGCGCTCGACACCAGCACTGAGGAAACTTAACCTCTAGGAAATGATTTGAAGGTGCTTGTGTGAACTCACTATGTGAGGTACAGTGCATCCCTGACCGTCGCGATAGCTTATAGACGGGGGTCAAAAATACACGATCGTGGGCACGGTAGCCAGCGTTGCAACTCATGCACGAGTACTTTTGGCGAGGTAACTAGAACACGTGCTTTCTAAAAAGTCTGCAAGGCTCAAGGTAATACAGTATAAACCCTGCCTTTCTTCACCCGCGAACTCCATCATTCGATCCCACCATATCCAACTACACACCTCTTTGAATCCTCTTTGCATCGAATCTACACCCTCCCAAACCACAACAAAAACGGGAAATGTCCGAGCGCCGTTTTAATAACATTTACACCCCTCATAATGTAAACTCTTTTAACACCGTCCCCCATAACGTAAACTCATTCAACACACAATTTAACGATGTGTATCATGCGGTCAACTTTGGTACCGCGGAGGAGAGGGCTGAGATCCTCGCATGGATCTCCCCATTGGAACCCCGGATACGGCACCATGATATTAGAGCCCACCGACTCGAACATGTGGGAGACTGGCTCTTACGGAGAAAGGAATATCGGAGCTGGTCCGAGGGCATTCACGGTGGGGAACCCGATAATTCAGCTTTGTTTTGCTACGGATATCCGGGGGTCGGGAAGACCTACATTAGGTATGAAACCATGTTCTCGATGAAGCGAAGGTGTTGCTAAGAAGCTGCGATGCTAGCTCCTTAGTTATAGATACGTTAAGCGATTGGACAAGAGGACAAGATACCGCAGTGGCGTTCTTCTACTGCGATTTCGCCGCCCAGAAGGAGCAATCCCCAACGAGCATCCTAGGGTCCCTCCTAAAACAGGTTGTTGGTGGACTGAAGGAGATTCCGGCAAAGATTTCCCGGGCTTTTCGGGACCAGGAAAACGTCATTGGGGGGCGAAAGCTGGGACTGGGCGAGGTTGTAGAGATGTTACAGGATATCTCGTCCTCGCGGACCACCTTCATATGCGTTGACGCTCTCGACGAGTGCATAGCCGAGCATCGGGCAACCCTTCTTGATTCACTAAAACAAATCCTACACAAGTCCCCAAGCACCCGGGTATTTCTGGCCGGAGGATTACATATACAGGATGAGGTGGAAAAACATCTGGCTGGGAGGATAGTGGCTGCATCCATCACACCGACCAACGATGATATCCTTCGATTCCTCCGAGCGAAACTATCAGAGGATACAACACCGGACGCGATGGATGAGAACTTGGTGGAGGGCAGTATAAAGAGCATCATCCCCCATACGGTTCCAGAAATGTAAGTTGGGAGCAACAATTCTAGCGCGGGGATCTAAAGCCACGGAGCTGATAGATATGTTTCTAGATTCCTACTAGTATCTCTAAACATCAAGGCGATCCTACAGGAAACAGCTCTCCATCGGAGGCTAGAGAAGCTCGGCAGAGTGACAAATGGCTTGGGGTTGGGGGATGCGTACGATGCAACCATACGACAGATAAAGTCACAGACAGAAGATAGAGCAAGACTCGGAATGGGCGCTCTGATGTGGATTTCACATTCGGAGCGGCTGCTGAGTGCGGATGAGTTGTGTCACGCCCTAGCTGTTGAGATAGGATCAACAACCCTTAAAATCAACAATGTGCCTTCGATACAGACAGTGTTAAGTTGTTGTCAAGGACTTGTAACCGCCAATACAGGGTCCTCGACTATTAGGCTAATCCATTTCACGTTGAAACAGTACCTCTCCCGTCACGCAGACTTTTTTGACAAACCTCACTCGAAAATAGCGGAGACTTGTTTGACGTATCTTAATTTCCAGGCCATTAAAGACCTTTCGGCTAGCCCCTCTCGTGACCCCCGAGGCACACCCTTCCTGAGATATTCTTCATTGTACTGGGGAGCCCATATGCGGATGGAGCTCTCGGATCGCTCCAGACACCTCGCCCGGGAGCTTCTTGATCAATACGATAATCACATAGCTGCCGAACAACTTTGGGGGTCAGTCAACAAGCAGTTCTTCACTAGCCGCATCGGATCCGATGACAGCGCACCTAGCGAATTATGTCGGAGGTCGGCCATCCCCGAGCACTTGAATTCCCGCATGCCATTTTTTGCGCTCCACTGTGTTTCTTATTTCGGCATCGCCGAGCTTGCGATTGATCTGATAAGCACGAAAGAACGGGATGTGAATCAAAGAGATAGTGCGGGTCTGACGCCACTCATGTGGGCTGCGAGGTATGGGTGTGAAGAAGTAGTGGAAATGCTCTTGCAACAAAAGGATACTCAGCCTGATATGTCGGATATGCGATATGGTCGAACAGCACTCTCATGGGCCGCTGGGAGTGGGCACGAAGGAGTTGTCAGTCTACTTCTTGGTCGGCGATTGGTCAACCTTGGGAGCATAGGCCGTCGGTGGGGAAAAACAGCGCAAGTAATCAATGTGCTATCTAGGAGGAAATACGTCAACCCCAATAAACAGGACGGTGGTCGCCGAACGCCGCTCTTCTGGGCGGCCGGGAATGGGCATGAGAGAGTAGTGGAGCTGCTGTTGGGGCTAGAAGGCATTATCCCTGATGTTCCAGGCGACTGCGGCCAAACACCCCTCTCGTGTGCCGCCCGTAATGGGCACGACGGAGTAGTGAAGCTACTGTTGGAGAGGGAAGACGTTAGACCTGATAGGCCAGACAATCGAGGCCAAACACCGCTCAGGCACGCCGCCAAGAATGGGCATGATAAAGTAGTGAAGCTGCTCTTAGAGCGGGAAGACGTTAGTCCTGACAGGCTAGACAACTTTGGCCTGACACCACTCTTGTCGGCCGCCTGGAATGGACGGGATGGAGTAGTGGAGCTACTATTGGGGCGGGAAGAAGTTATCTCCGATAGGCCAGACATTGATGGCCGAGCGCCACTCTCGTTCGCTGCTTGTAATGGGCACGATAGCGTAGTGAAGCTGCTCTTGGAGCGGGAAGACGTTAATCCCGATATGCCTGACAATTATGGCAAAACGCCGCTCTCATGGGCCTCCCGGGGTGGACACGATGGAGTAGTGAAGCTACTGCTGAGAAGAGAAGACGTTAGCCCAGGTAGGCCGGACAGCCATGGCGAAACACCGCTTTTGCTGGCCACTCGGAATGGACATGATACAGTAGTGAAGCTACTCGAGGCCCGAATGGCCACAACCCCCGCCTACTATAATGCCCCAGAGATATGACCCCTTTCGGCGCCTTCGAGATTAGCCATGTACCCCGTTTACAATATTAGCTTGAGCTTCGACCGTCTCCAACCTCTCCTCAGATTGTCATTCCACCGCCCAGGGCGCTAAGGCTGCCTTCTGGATACTCACCGTTTGATAGTACCTGGAGCATCAGGCGAACCTGCGGAGCTTATGTTTTCTGCTCTGAAGTGTGTGAATTGCATTCTTCTTTCTCTCCTCTGCCTAGTGTTTCGGGAACTAAAGTTAGGAGTTTTTTCGGATAAGACCCGTCTTTACCCTTCTTGCACCCTCTCATCCCATTGCCTAATAATAGAACGGGTTTTTGTTAAGGTGTAGAATATTGTATGGCCGAATTTTCTTTGTGAGATCTCTTAGTCTTGTCGCCTCCCCTGATATGTAAATTTCTACACAATGAAAAGACAAATGCGGCGAGTCGAGGGACCAAACCAGATCCATTACACTCCTTTCTTCCTTCTTACCTATCCCCTCCCACCACCTAATATCGAAGCATATCTAGAAGGCTGAGCAGAACAAGGAAAGGAAAGGAAAAATCGAAAGAACAAAACAGGGCCCAAGCACCTCGGACTCGGTCCGAGATTTAAAAGAGGCTTCCTCGGTGATCCTCGCAGCTTCTCGAGATAAGCGGTAATTAGGCTGCATGCGCAAGGCCAGGTACGACCGTAGCATGGTACTCCCAACTCCCTCGAAATCCCAATGGAATGCACGTTTCTGGGTACCGTAGAATTTTGCAGCTATGGAACCAGACCCACCATATGAACTATACCAATAGTATCTTCCATCCTCTAGCGTGAAGTGGCTCTACCTAGCTGTTTACCCAGAAATTGAAGTGCGATAAGCCAAACAGTTATGGGAAAACGCGGCCTTCGTGGGCCGCCGGGAACGGGCGTGATGGAGTAAGCTACTTCTATAGCGGAAAGACGTTAACCCCGATAGGCTCGACAACTATGCCAAAACGACGCTCTTTTTTGCCTCTCAGAACCGGCATAACGAAGTAGCAAAGCTGCTCGAGGCTTGAAAAGCTGGAACCCCCGCCTCGTATTAGGCCCCGGAGATGTAGCTCCTCCCAGCGTTTCCGAGTCGAAACGCGTGCCTCGTTAAAAATATCCGCAGACACTTTCTTGCCCCTCCGATAGTCTCTGCTTTTCATTTGGCCCCTTAGGGAGATGAGATTGCCCTGCGGATATCGCTGTCTATCAATACCAGAAATTCTAGTTCGGTAGGCAGAGCCTTTGTCATCCGGTCTGAGATATATGAAGTAGATTCATTTCCCGATTCTCCTTTTCTTTTTTCTCGCATTTCGGATACTAAACTTAGATGTTCTCTGGCACAAATCCTTCTCCTGCTATTCTTGTATTTCTCTGTTCCTTTTCTTGACAATAGAAGAGACTTGGGTTAGAACGCACCATTTTACAGTATCATACAAGTATCATCCCACGGCAGAATTTCTTTTGGGGTATCTCCCAATCTTGCCTAATAAAAGTACCGTATCACACAACGGAAAGGCAAATACAGCGGTACACAAGATCTAATCAGATTTATTACGCTCCCCCCTTCCTTCTACTCTATCCCCGCCCGCCTACCAACGACGGAGTGCACCTAGAAAGCCGAGCGGGATAAGCCAATGAAGGGAAAAACTAAGAGCAAAAACAGAGCCAAAAATATCTGACTTTGTGGAAAATTCAAAAAAGGTATCCTACAAGATCTCCACATTTCCTGGAGATGAGGTGTTATTGGGCTGCGCTCGCGAGATCCGCTATACAATGGGGCAAGTTTTTTCTAATGCCCTTAGGATCCCCCACAACATAGGCTTCAAGGCGGATCCTAGTGCAAATGAACTATTAGGGATGAGGGTGGGGGCGGGGGTAGAAGCAGATGGAAGGAAAGGAGTACCACAAGACTGTAATATCCTAGGTTATAAAGGTAGTATACCGGAATGCCATCACTTTGACCTGGATTGAGCTCCGGGGGTGTCGGTTGCTCGAGCCCCGTATCATCACTCAACTTGGTTGTTTGGGGGTTTTTTTTCATAAGTTCACAACATAATAATTATGATAGGATCCAGCACATCACAGTATAGCAACTTGCTAGATGCCATTAGGTAGGTCAGTACAAAAATAGCCCGGATCGCGATGCAGATAGGAGGGGGGACGCTTTGCATAAATCCAGGTGGTACAAAGCAGGAAAAGAACAACCCCCGATGGATGATTTTGAATACACAATTAGCAGACAGCATGGGGGAAAGGATGCCGTGGATCAAACTCGGCCCTTCCTCGGTAGCTCCCCCTTGCACACAATCCGTCACACGATACGAAAGCCTCATCTCTAAGTCTCCTGGCCCAACCTTCCTCAAGTCTCTCAAGGTTGGCCATCTAAAATCTGCTTAATAGCACGAGACTTAATATTATTAAAAGTGGGAATGCAAACATGCGGGTAGATGCCGAGATAAGTGTAGTGACCCACGGAGAAATCAAGATGCGTTAGTTATCTTTTACATATACACCTGTCCCTACCCTTGATCTTCTTTTGAGGAGTGCCAACAAAAGTTGATGAAGCTACCTCACCGCACTTCCCCACGCAGTGCCCAAGTTCCAAGCGGGTCTTCTTGCTTTACTATCTACCGCCTAGCCACACATTTCCCCACACACTCCGGTGATAACAATGGAACATGTCGGTAAAATCTGCTGTAGAAGCCGCTAAAGTACAAAGATACTAGATCGGGCCTCCGGCCATCGTAATACCCCAGCAATTTCCAGAACCTGCCACAGCCTCCAAAAAAGTCACAAGGACTTTTGACGTATGGGAAATCCCTCCGAAAATTCTATACCCCCTATAGTTTCCAATTCCAGAACATTCGACAGACCTTAATTCCAGCAAAAGTAGTTTTTTATCATATTTCACAGTGGAAAATAGTCTTTAGTTATGTCTGTCTTGGTCACACTCTCGTATTTGAATTCATACTCTCTACTCAGTTCTCTGTACATCCTATCCAAGTTCCACGCAAAATTTCCTTTTCTTTTACACATCACGAGATATCACTCGAAAACCAGTTATGTCTGGCCGTCCTGTGCCAAGGCCCCTCTCCTCTTTTCATCCTCCCTTTACGAGTATTTCCAGCCTTGTGCTACTCCCTACCTGCTGGCATTATCGGAGGTTTCACTGTAGTAAACGGCGACGACTGAAAGGTGGACGACGGACGACGCAACAGCGGCTATGAAACGAAACGCCAAGATTAAAGCACGACAAAGAAAACAGGTCACCAACACACAACTTAGAACTTTCTTCTCATTCGACTGCTCACTCACGTTCACGACCCACGACGCATGACCTTCGACTGGCTGACTACTAAACTAATGCTAGAGACAGGAGTAGACAACAAAATCTCCCTCCCATCCTTCTATCGATCGCGACACAGGTCCATTCTCTCCCACACATGTCCCCTTTCCCCTCCCGCAAAACTCTCATGCTAACAAAGGGGGGGACAAGCATCACGAAGGGAACTTCCCCTCTCCATAGCCTCCGCGCCTCCGCTTCTTTCCCGCATCCGACTCTCCCCCATATCCTTCCGGCGCCGCACCAATCCCGAGCGCATATCCGGAGGGTTTGCCTAAACAGTAACGGCATTGGCTGTATGTATGCTGAGCATGCTGAGCAGCATCAAAAACTTCCAAACACTCTACCGTATTACTTCTACTACTCCGCTGCATTGATCCAAAGTGCATCGCCGAAGCCAGCAACAAAGAAACGAACGGAACACGATATGCGGTTGCGTTATGGCGAGCATGCTGAGTAGCACCGAAGGGTTACGGTGGACAGAGCAGTGCATACTAGTTAATAAGATCCAACACGCCTAAAAGGTGACCTTATGCCTCCATAGGAAAGCATTAACCCTTTCAATACCTTTTTACCTCCGGATCCGGAGATACAGTTTTACTCCGGAGGTTGTGAACCGCAAGGGATTCTATAGTAGTACTGGTAACTTAAATCTGCGACGCACCTAACAGCTAAGTTAAAGCCACCCTTCCATGTATAATACCCACAAAGCAAGTGACAACTTGGTCAAAGGTTAAGAACGCGCCTGCGGAAGCCAGTCTGGACTTCACTACTTACGTAATCGAACCATCCCACTGTGCACACCTGCTGATCATATTTCGCCACGACGGGTTACTCATACAGACTTTTTTTTCCAGACACTTGTAGTCTAGCTAGCAAGCCTAAGAATTTTAGAGAAATTTAATAGAGTCATTTGGCTCCTGTTTTTCTCACTTGAAGAATCCAATCCTTAGTTGACATTTCTCGTTCTTGGCGTTCAAAGGCATGATTTACATGGGGGGGAGGCTCCTCGAAATATGGGATTTTTCAAATAAAAAAAATAAGTGCCAAACGACTCTAATAGCCGTGTTGCGCGCTTTCCTAGTTTAAATTACATTGCCCCCCGGGTATGTAACTTCTTTTCCCTGCGAAAGGGAGTCTGCGGCAGGGCTCTTCACGTTTTCACAAGTTGAATGCGCAATTGCGTTCACCGGAGGGGGCGTACTGCGGGATGAGTTCCGCCTGAGCAAAATAACCTTCGCTAGTTCCATTGAGAGATTCGCTCTAGAAGCTCTCTCAAACCGGTGGTTCAGGTCCGGGATGCGTACTGCTGTTCTAGGAGGTTCAGTGTAGTATGGTGTGAAACCTCCCCGGTACAGATTAATGGTTTACTACTCGTTTTGCCTATTTGATGATCAAGAACTAAATCTTTACTAGTTAGCTTTAAAGAAACTAGCATAGTAGCGCTTCATAGCTCAACACACTACTGCGTAGATGTAACTATGACGCTCGTTCTCCTTCTACACCACCATTCTCCTTCTACACCACCTATTGCCACAACACCGTTCTCTTTCAACTCGTTCTCAGCTCCTACAATTTCCATAACTGTAGGATGGCAAAAACACGACAGACAGCGAGCAGCAGTAAGGGGAAGGAGACAATTTCTAGGTATGCTATCTTAGTATTTCATTTAAACCTAATTAATAAACCTAATTGAGTGGTGGTATTTAGTTCTTCTCAAACAGTTCCAGCCTTTCTTGCTGTTTCCTGGACCTCTGATCTTGTATGGAAAATTTTACATACGCTTGAAGAAAATCCACAAATTCGGCATGGCATATGGCCAGGCGAACGGGAGAAATCAGTGGGAAATACAAAGATAGCATATTATGAGAAGGTATGAATTATATCGCATGTACCGTGCTGGATTGTAACTAATATTAATACATTTCTTATCATTTTAGTTAGCCTCTTTGGTTTTTGATGAGACTATTTATAATTCTCCGATTATTGAAGGGAAAGGAGGGTTGCGGTTTTATGGTAATTCCATAAAAGCAAAGTGTTGGAAGTAAGTATTATTCTAAAAAATAGGTTTATAAATTACTAATTAAAATTAATTCACTATTTAGATTGCTTTGCCAGTATAAGGAAGTAAGAGAAGAAATAGGAGAAACGGGTGCTGGAGTTACAGGAGAAGAGGAAATTGATGAAGGCTCAACCTTGGCCAATAAATGGATTGAGGTTAAGGAACGATGCCCTTATTTTTTTTTGTTACGCGATTTACTTGGTGAGCGACCGAACGTTACTGAGCCCGCCAGAGCGAACTCAAAAACACAACTCGATCTAAATTGTCTCAAGCAAAGTACCCCGGCGCCAGCAGAAAGTTCAACCCACGAGCTTGAACTAGGCTTTCTTGAAGATATTATTTCCTTGAGTGATAGTATCAAGTATGGAGAAGAAGAAAACCTGAATGAGTTTGAGTACAAGCCCAAAGAAGAAGTAGAAATCATTGGGTTTAAAAGCAAGTCAGATCTTGGAAAAGGAAAAGAGAGTGCTCCGGAAAGGAAGAAAGGGCACAGTATAGGAATCGTACCAAAATCATGTTCAAAACATGATCGTGGAAAATTACCCCTTTCAGTAAGTTAAAATGTTAAATATGTTCAATATGTTGGTCTGGTTTGTCTGCTAATTTTACTAAAAATACAAATAGAGCACACGCCCAAGCTGGACTACCGAGGTAAAAGAAATTATGAATACCCTATTAAGCCAACCGCCTTCAAGCCCAACACAGGATAACCATTCCAACTGTCGCCTTCGTTCTAGTAGTTACTCAAAAAAGTATCAAAAACTCACAGATCACAAAGAACATGGTACTGCCAGCAGCCCTGACCACCACCAAGAGGCATGGCTACAGTTAGAGTTGGAAAAGTTGGCAGTTGAAAGGGATAGGATGAGACATGAGCGGGATATGATGATTCTGAAATTTAGGCTTGAACGTGGAGACCAGTTAACAGATATTGAAAATATGTAACTTATTTCAATTTTTTATTTTATTTTGACAATTTGTAGATTGATTAATTTATTAATCCACACCATAGTATGAATAGAGTTTGTTCTTAAGTCTTTCACGGAAATCCTTAGCACGAGTAAGAGCAATACTGCGTGGCTCTTCCAAATCATCCCCAACCCCTCCCCCCTCTTAAATTGCCAATTCCTCCTCCGCTGCCAGTCCTTCCCTTAAAAAGTCACCATTATCCAAGCCATGCTCCTCAATAAAACAAAAACAATAAAGAGTAATACATCCATGTAACCATAAATGAACAAACTGAAGATCCAATAAATTATGAATTTTTGCTCTTAGTCCATGCAAAGACTGAAACCGACCTTTAAGCAATCCAATTGTATGCTCACTTGCGACCCGTATACGTGAAAGTTGGTAGTTGAATGTTCGGTTCTCTGCTATATCCTTCTCTGGCTTCTTATAAGGTATTACTAGCCACTCCTGTATAGGATACCCAGCATCACCCCAAGCCCAGCAGCCTTCCCCAAGCAAAGTGCTATGTTCCCTATAAAGGCGTGTTTCTTTCCAACAGTAGGAGTCGGACCGGCTTCCCACAAACCCAAGAGCGTAATCGATTATCCTTCTGTCTGGTGTGTTGACAATTTGAATATTTAGTGAATAGTTGGACTTTCGATCGAAAAATGATTTGCCATAGCAACTCAGTTTTGTATATAAGGGGATCAATGTGCCATCGATCATTACCCAACCATTCCTCCATTCCGGAATTGCAATTTCCTCTACTCTTTCCTTGTATGGATTCCTCTCTTCTACCTTAGGCCAGGAAATATACTGTTCTCGAAGGCCAGAAGATAGAATAGCATACAAGACCCGCTTGGTACAAAGTACCACAGTACCTTCACCAATCCCTGCCCATAATGCGACCTGTCGGATTGAGGCACTATTGCCAAAAGACCCAAATCGATAAAGGGTAATCAGGAGTTAACGCGCAACACTGATTTGCTCTTCGTGGTTTGAGGATTGATTGGCAAAAATAGAGGAAGAGGCAATAATAGTGGTGAGTTTGTCGAAGGTTGTGGGAAACATGCGGGCAAAGGTACGAAAATGTCCAGCAAGTTCAGGCCTTGCAGAGTCTCGGTAGACATTTAGACAAAGGTCAATCCCAGCAGCCGTTTTTGGAACCGGGTTTCGCGTGTGCAAATAGCGCGGTGATAGGACTCTCTCTAGGAATAGGAGAAGGGTTTGAGAATTCGGCGCTTCAGGGGTGAGATCTGGACGGCATTTCTCAATCACCCGAAAGGAAACGGTCAAAATAAGTAATTCTTGGATAACGCCCTCACGATGAGATGTTGAAGGCATTTTGAAGAACTCAACTCCTGTTGTTGATATATTTCTCTTTTTCCATCGAAAGATGGACCCCTTGATCTACCATCAGAAGAAATTAGTTTTACACTAATGACGTTTTTATACTAATAAAATTTTGACGACTAGTTGCTCATGATTATTCCTTCTATTGTGCAAGTACACTGTTGACTTGCACAAAAGAAGGAATAATCATGAGCAACTAGTGATGAAAATTTGATTTTCTTTAAAGCTAGCCTGTAAAGATTTAGTTCTTGATCATCAAATAGGCAAAACGAGTAGCAAACCTTTAATCTGTACTGGGGAGGTTTCTGTTACGGGGTAGCTAACACGGTAGAATTCCGAGCTAATTAGGCCGAGGATATTCGATACAACGGATTATAGGTCAGGAAGGCTCAAGAAGAATGATTCAATAAAGTAATAGAAGAATATCGTAATAACTTATAATATTGTTAAGGTCTCTTCTCCGTTGCTTGATGATGTTCTCAACCATCGGGGAGAGCCCTACTATTTATACTAATGTTCACGCTACTTTGACTTCTCTAGTAAAGAAGTATCTTTCCAAGAATTCAGTTCGTCAGAACAAAGTGCGAACACTGTTTGACCCTGAATCTTGCCCAGCTTGACTCTGAGAATCTCCCGACTGCTATTTCTTCTGAGGGTGTCCCCACTCCACCAGTAGCCAGTCTTCGATCTCTTCGTCCTGATAGACTATAATGGAATATGCAGTCTAAATGCCTACATACCAATAGTATTATGAGTATGGAGTGATCAAGTCCGATACTCATCTATCAATGCATAATGCGTATGCATTAGTAAGAGTAGAGAACTGGTTCTCTAATCATCGTTCCAATCAGTTAGCCATATCTTGAAACGTGAACTCTTTGAGGTTCCTGAGTAGTCTCCCAGATGCCTCTGGGAAGTCCCTACTCAGGAAGCTTGGGTTCGGATATATGCTCTCCCCTATGGTGGCATATACCTCGCGCATAATTATGCAAGCTATTCCCGCTAGGGTAATATTAGCTCCCACTAAAGGGGTTTGAC
>Ga0307517_10003830_pt1 | contig 23346 bp, 20 predicted proteins | sample 23_EM_MG_FD_194515 | JGI IMG/M metagenome (GOLD analysis project Ga0307517, IMG submission 194515) | Populus trichocarpa ectomycorrhiza microbial communities from riparian zone in the Pacific Northwest, United States - 23_EM | ecosystem: Host-associated > Plants > Roots > Unclassified | place...
TTGTAGAAAGATGTTCAAAATATTGCTTCAAAACAGATTTTTGCCCGATAACAAGCTATATTAAGTATTTTTTTTATTTTGATATAAAATATATAAAAGGAGATACAAATTCCATTGTTGATTTCCTAACTAGATAATTCCTCTAAAATAGGTCTCGATGCATCCCAAATCCAAATCTAAAGACAAAAGCAAAGCCCTAAAAACAAAGTCTAAATCTCCAAAATCCCAAAACCCTACAAAACTCTTTGTCTTAGCCATTTCTTTTACAAAACCAATTGAATCCTGGTATGAAGTGGTAGTTGCAGATGAGGAAGTGGAACGCTCTTCACAAGTACAAAATTGGGTAGAATCCCTGTCCAATTCACCAAAATTGCTTCTAGCCTTACAAATTATCGACCAGAAGTCCTCATAGGAAGAAAAGTCTTCTCAGGCAAGTAAACCTCTTAAACCAATTTCCAAAAAAGAAGTAGGTTCTTCCTCATAAAAACCCCTACTTCTTTTTAATTCAGATTCTCCGTTTAAACTATCTCAAAAGCTTCTAAAAGAAAAATCTGATAACATTGAAAAACTAAATTTTCAAAATGTTTTAACTATTAAAAATGGATTTTTTCCATTTTGACCTTTCCATTGGAGCTACAAAAGTTTTCTCTCCAAATTGGTACTTCAAACCTTAGGATTTATCCAAACCCCAGTTTTACCATATGACAATACTTGAAATAACAGGTCCCGCTAAATTCAAACATTTCAAATTGCAACAAAATCATTCTTAATATGCCTACTCTACATGCTTTATTCAAAACATCCTTCATCCTTCTGATTGGAAACAACCTCTTCACCAAGAAATCCAATTTCCAATTAGTTACCATGTCAAACTTGGTAATTCCATTGTCTGCCCTTATTCTTATTGGGATTACCAACATCTTTTTTCTCCAAAATTTCAAGGGTAGCCACTCATGGCTATTCTACTTTATTAATTTAATTGAGACTTCAAACTTACTAACTGGTTTCTTCAATGGTAAGATTACTTTGGTTGTACTTATAAAGTAATAAAATCTCACCCTTTAATTGAAAACAATTACATTTACTTTAAACAAAATTTTAAACCCTCAAAAACTGAGAAAAAATTCCCACCAATTCTTCTTTTTCCTTTGGGTTTGATGCTGGTATTTTGACTACAATACCCAACATGGATATCTCATCCTCATTAAGAGATATAAAGTAAAAAGATGAGACTCTTTTGCAGCAAAACCAAAAATTTCAAACTTGCTGTCATGGAATGGCTACAACAACACTAAAATGCAAAGATTATAGATTCAAACCCTTAGTCCAAATTCCTAGCACGTCGATCTCATGCTTTTGCTCTTCTTACCTCAGCACAATCTGAAGAAGAGTATTTTCAAATCATGAAGCAACTCTTACAAAGCATCAAAGATAATAATTCCTCTCCAACCTCGTCATCCCCAAGTTCTATAATTGGCCTAATAGATGACAATGAAGATGATTATTATGGTAATACAAAAATCTTAAGCATCCATTATCTTTGCAAAAAAAAATTATTTTAAGAGGTCTAAAAATATTTTGGTTAATTTTATTTCTTAGTTCAAACCATCAGGCTCAAACCATCATGCTCACTTTCTTTTATTGGCACAAATGGTTAAAACAACTTTAATTATTCAAAAAGTTGATCCTACTTATATAAATAACAAATAATTTTTGATGATAATGGACAAACAACTTTTTTAAAAGTAAATCATATACAAAAAATTTCAAAGATTACACTCTATATAAGAAAAACTTATCCCAACCTTTTATCCTCCTGTAGCATACTCAAATTTCCCTTTAATGTTATGTATTATTATTTATAATGTAAAGAAATTCAAACTTTTACAATCATTATCTCCTATATTAAATTTAATATAAATTTTCAGTAATGTTTCTTTAAATTTTACTTTTAATATATATCTTTTTAAAAATTTTATTTATGTAAATTTAAATATGGTATGTGTTTGATACCTATTTTACTAAATTTGCATTATCATTCACGTCATAAATTTATTTATGCATTAATTTCTATATATATCATTGCATCTGTCTCTTTCTTTTCAAATAAATCCGATCTAAAATGAAAATTTTCATCACTTTGTAGCAGACATAGGATTATAATAGACGCTGGCAAATTGCCAATTTTGTCGTTGCTCATTCATCAAAAGAAAATATCACAAACTCTTTATCTCTCTCTGTTGTCATCAGCAAGAAGAACAAGAACAGGTATTATATCTCTTCTTTATGATTTTCTATTACTCTATTTTGTTTGGTTCTTGAGAAAACGGAAGAAAAGAAACAGTTGGCAACATGCGTGAACGCTGTGTTTCATTCATGGATTTTTTTGTGTTTCTAAACAAAAACTTACTGTTTTTTAAGGATTTTGTTAAAAAAAAAAAGAGCTTTCGAAAGTCACCATCATTTTCTTGTGTTTTGTAGAGGCTAGGTTTTGAAAGAAATTTTGTTCTTGGAGATTTCCTGTGATTCTCGTTGTGTTCGCTTGAATATGCTCTGCCTTCTCTTTTCTTTTTTTCCTTTCCTGCGTTTCGTTTCTAAAAAAACCAAAAAGAAAAAGCTGGAGAAAATATCAAAGTAATTATGTGTGTTAAAATTAGTTTTTTTAAAACAATCAATGTGAAAAATACTGTTAATTTGGTGGATCCAATTTGGGAATTAACATCTGTTTGGTTGTTGAGAAAACAAGACAAGAGTAAATTGAAGATGAAGGATGTTTGTTAAGTTGATTGAAAATTATGGGCTTTCTTTGTTTGTTTTTAGAAGCAGTCTGAAGGACAAAGCCCTTTTGATTTTCAGACATTTTTTTCAATCCAGCCACTGGAATAAAGAGAGAAAAGTATTATAGAAGCTCCAATTTTCCATATTAGATGGGTTTTTTTTTTAAATCTCTGTTTCTGCTGGATTTGCCCAACGATAAATGAAATATAACAAGTTGTGGAAAATCGGTTTTCTGGCTTGCAAGAATTCGGGTTTTAATCCGCTGCTGCTGCTGCTTGCAGGACAGAAGAAGAAGAAGAGAAGATGGGTCAAGCATTTGGTTGCCTTCAAGTGGATCAGTCTAATGTTGCTATTAAGGAACAGTTTGGAAAGTTTGTTGATGTGCTGGAGCCTGGATGTCACTGCTTGCCTTGGTGTTTTGGATACCAAGTGGCTGGTGGACTTTCTCTTCGCGTGCAGCAACTCGATGTTAGATGTGAAACAAAAACTAAGGTTAACTCATTACTTTCTTCCCTTCTAATTAATAATAATTGCTCGTTTACTGTTTTATGTCTTATTGCTGCTGTGTTTTTGCTCATAAATTTGGACAATGTTGTCTTTTCAGGATAATGTATTTGTCACTGTTGTTGCATCTATTCAGTATCGGGCCATGGCAGAGAAAGCATCTGATGCCTTCTATAAGCTCTCCAACACCAAGGCACAAATCCAGGCCTATGTTTTTGATGGTATGTAGATCTGCTTTATGTAATTTTTTTTTTTGGAATGCTGAATAAAAGAAATGATATCGGAGGTTAAGATTTTTAAACTGATTAAACAAAGCTATGGCATTGAAGTTGTTGTAAGAGGCATAGGGGAAATTGTTAATAATACTTGGATCTAATTTCCGTGTCTGCAGTAATCAGGGCAAGTGTGCCAAAATTGCTTTTGGATGATACTTTTGAGCAGAAAAACGATATTGCGAAGGCTGTTGAAAACGAGCTTGAAAAGGTATCAACTTACTGTGTTCTGTGGAGCTTATAGTTTTGGGTAGATTACTTTCTGCTGCACAGTATTTTGAGGATTTCTAATCATGGTGCTTTCCCTTCATAGGCCATGTCTGCCTATGGGTATGAAATTGTTCAGACACTTATTGTGGATATTGAGCCCGATATTAATGTTAAGAGAGCAATGAATGAGATAAATGCTGGTAAAGTTCGAGACTCCCAACATTAATTTGAAGTATTGATTGTTGAATTTCTCTCTGATACTAATATTCCTGCAAGCCTTTTGCGATGAATTTATCTAGGAACTATTACATGGATACCAGATATTCAAAATCAGCAAATTATTTGAATAAATGATTCCCTAGTGTGTATGTAAGCTTTTGTTGCTTACTAAAACATGTAGCGTTCCTTCATGTATGAGTGGGTATTTGATCCAAAATGGGAAATTAACATGAATATTGTACTGTGTAGTTACTATGGAAAACTAATTGACCATTTTTGCTTCCTCAGCTCAGAGAAATTTCATTAGTATATATTAGTGTTAGAAACTTATGCTTTGAGTACAGTTTCAAGAGTTCAATTTTGATCCTTCTGCCATTGTCATGAGCAGCTGCTAGACTGAGGGTGGCAGCAAATGAGAAGGCAGAAGCTGAGAAAATATTGCAGATCAAGCGGGCTGAAGGAGAGGCAGAGTCCAAATACCTATCAGGGCTTGGCATAGCTCGTCAACGTCAGGCCATTGTTGATGGACTGAGGGATAGCGTGCTTGCCTTCTCTGAGAATGTGCCTGGTACGAGTGCCAAGGATGTGATGGATATGGTGCTGGTGACTCAGTACTTTGATACCATGAAGGAGATTGGGGCATCCTCAAAGTCATCTTCTGTTTTCATCCCTCATGGACCTGGCGCAGTGAGAGACATCACTTCACAGATTCGTGATGGACTTCTTCAGGGAAATTCTGCTCAGTAGTGATGGAATTCAAGCTTTGAATGGATTTACTTGGTTGATGTTTGGCATCTTAAGTTTTATCTCTAGCTTTTTCAGAGTTTGTGATCTGCAAATAAGGAAGACTGATTATCGTTGTGTTCTTTTCATGTCAATGAAGCGGTGCATACATTCAGGCAATGGCTTGTAAGTAGTATATTGGATTTGGAAGATGTTTAAATCAGCTGGTACAGATGTAGTTCCCCTACTCGATATGCTAGTCTCTCTGTTATAAATTACTGAGTTTATCTTGAAAAGCAGGCTGATGCATATGCATTTTCTCTTTGCATCTAATCTAATGTGGAGTTGCTCTTTCATGGCCCGGCTTCCAGAGGCAGAGTTTTGGGAAAGAATGAACTCTAGCCCTAGGACTATAATTTGTTTACCAACTGAAGGTGGGAGATGTGAGAGACATTTGGCTGATTTTCGAGCCAGCTAGATATCCAATATAGCTTTAGGCTTCGTGTTCCACGGAGTTCTCAAACGATGAAGCTGCAGTTGACCTGAGTTGTGTCATGGAACCTTTCTAATATTAAACTTGCACGTTAAATATGACAAAAATATTTTATGAATTTTTTGACAAATCCATATCAACATTCAAGCATGTCATAAGTAAAAAAAAACATAAAAAATCAAAAGAAAAGAAAAAAATTTATGTAGAGAAACACTGCAATAATATATAATATTTTGTGAAAAAATATATAATTATAATTCTTAATTATCTCAATATTAAAAAAATAAAATTAATAAAAAAAATTTAAAAAAAATCATAAAAAAACAAAAAGAAAAAAAAAATATGTAGAAAAATATTATAGCAATCTATAGTGTTTCGTGAGGAAATTTACAGTTGTAATTTTCAACCAGCTCAATATTAAAAATAATAAAATTAATAAAAATAAAAATAATTTAAAAAAAAATATAATTTTTCTTTTTAACAGAAGTCAATCATGAAAAAAAAATATTAGTATAATGAAAATAAAAAGCATAGAACAGTAGTTTCCCCACATTGTTGATATGATTCCTTTATCGCACTTGATTTATGAGCTTGGAAGGACGCCTATTCTGTAATGATGTCTTCCGAGTTGGCCCTGTTCTTGGATGATTGAATCAACAAAAATTAAAGGGTGCGTTGCAGTAGCTTTCAGTGGGTTTTTCTTTTTCTTTTTCTTTTTTAATATTTTTTTATTATTAATTTAAGTGTCTTTGGTACTGTGGTAGTTTTTATAGTTGTGGTTTGAAAAAAATTGTTTTATAAAAAGTATTTTTAATTGAGGTTAGTTTGGAAAAATATATGTTTTGTTAAAATTATGGTTGAACCAAAAGTAGTTTAATATATTTGGTTAAAAATATTTTTCAAATTAAAATTAAAAAATATATATATTAATATTGATAATTTTTAATTGAAATGATTGATTTAACTACTGCTATTATATCATAAAATAAATTATGTAGTGCTATTGAATAATATTAAACACTAATTTTTTAAATAAAACACAACATTCAATAACTTTTTTATGATAAAAATTAAAATAAAACAAATAATGACATGTTCAATGGCAATTAAACATTGTCAGCCTGCTGTATGAAGGTAATTATAAAAAATGTGAACTGCTGATACAAACATTAGGGATGATGAAAAGCAGGTAAGGGAGAACATGAAAAGCAGGTATGATATGCTTTCGATAAACCCGCGATTAGGCCACAATTATTATATGGATTCCACATTTTTAACCGGCGTTTTATTGTTTTTCAAACAGCCATTGATTATGGTTACAGAAAAGGTCATCAAACCGGCGGCGCAGCAATACCATTGACCTGGATAATGTTATTGCAAGCCACAACCATGACAGGTGGATGGAGGAGGGAGAGGATTTATCAGAAGAACCAGGTCAATTGTTCTCATCAAGAAGGGCACATTCCTTTGAGAAATAGATTTTAAATCCGGCCCGGTCTAAAATTCAGGTTTTTGGTTTTGATCAGGTCATCGGGTTTTGACCAGATCGGCCAGGTCAATCTCTATTTTAAAAAAAATTCAAAACGGCGTTGTTTTAGTAAAAAAAAAACAAAAGTCAATGGATTGCAACCAGGTTTTTGACCGGGTTTTGCTGGGTCAACCGGGTCGCCGGGTCGGCCGGGTTACACCGGGTCATGGCTTATTCTATTTTTTCATCAACCCGGCCCGGTTCCAGTCCCAGACCGGCCGGGTCGCGGATCGACCCGCCGGGTCGGGCTGGGTTTCAAAACTATGCTTTAAGCATTGAGTTCCTAGCTGGTTATTATTTGATGAAGGTCCCTTATCAGCTGAAAGCAGGGACAGTCGTGGTCTGGTTTCGTTTTTCTGCCTAGTTGCCTTTCTTTAGTAGAAACAAAAGGAATCAAATTTAGCATCACTTCTTAAGGCACAAGCTACTATCATACATAAATCAATGGAGCAGTATCGTAGAAAATGCTCCGGAAGGCCACTTGTTTATTCTTTTTCCCCCCAGCTAATATGACATGGATTGATAACTACAAGGGCTGTGATATTAATCCTCTTCCATTGACTTTTGGGTACTGGAGAGGTGATATATATTATGTTGTGGGGAACAAGGCAGGAAATTTCTTAGATGATTACTGATATAATTAATCAATTAACGCGTCTATGAGATATGCTCCAAATAATACAGGTCAAGAAGAATATTCTGAGCCAGAAAAACACTTCTCGTTTTTAGCTGTTTCGAAATGGCAGGAAAGGTCACTGCTTCACATTAGAATAGTAGCCTGGTGAAGGCAATACTGGTGGTAGGTTTCTCTTGTTTTTGAACGCTTTGAAACAGCTATATTTATCCTCCGTTCTCCATTTGCCTTCTCCGTCATCTGCACTTTCTGGTTCGTCTCTCTCTCTCTCTCACACACACACACACACGCAATCCTCCCCCTTGCCTTTCTTATGAAACTTAATTAGTGGTAGTGGTTGTTGAATATTGTTTGAGCATTGTAATTTTTTAAAGTTTACTAGCTTTTGCTTACTAATTGTCAAAATTCAGCTTGCAACAGCTTTGATACCAAGCAACTTCAGACAACTAAGATGTTTGCATAGAGGATAGTCTTTGTTTCCAAGTCTGGATGATTCCTCTATGAAATGTTTATGCATGTGCTTTCCGGTTTCAATCTTTTTAGAAAGTTAGCATGAACTGGGATGATTGGGCAAAAACATAGATATTACTCGCTTTACTTTTACTTGCCGTCTTAGTAGATGAATGGAATCTCAATTTCCTTTTTTCTATTTCTTCAGTGAATTAAAGATATCAGAAATCGCATACAGAAATGGGCAACCTGTTAGGCTGTGTAAAAGTGGACCAATCCACGGTTGTTATCAAGGAGAGATTTGGAAAGTTTAATGAAGTTCTTGAACCTGGATGCCACTGCATGCCATGGTTCCTTGGAAGTCAGGTTGCTGGCCATCTCACACTTCGATTGCAGCAGTTGGATGTTCGTTGCGAGACAAAGACAAAGGTAGGCTGCAAGTCATTGCGTGGCTTATCTCTAATTCGCTTTGATGTACCAGGCATGATCTGACACTGTTGTGTCTATTTCTGTTCTCTTCTGCAGGATAATGTGTTTGTCAATGTTGTTGCATCGGTGCAATACCGTGCCCTTGCTCATAAAGCAAGTGATGCTTTCTACAAACTTACCAACACTCGATCTCAAATCCAAGCCTATGTTTTTGATGGTATGAACTATAAGAAAACTGTTATCAGTGGTTTTCACAGGGGAATGTAAATTAGGAACTGAACTTTATGCAATTTCTCAGTGATCAGGGCAAGTGTTCCAAAACTACTCTTGGATGATGTTTTCGAGCAAAAGAACGAAATAGCAAGAGCTGTTGAAGAGGAGCTTGAAAAGGTATGCATCCGATCACAGGGTGAAAACAAAATTCTCCGATGTTCCTAGACTACGCACAATTCTTTATTGACATCTAACATCTTAATTTTGCAATGATAATTAGGCCATGTCTGCATATGGTTATGAAATCGTCCAGACACTCATTGTTGATATAGAACCTGATGAACATGTGAAACGGGCCATGAATGAGATTAATGCTGGTGAGATATCCATGATTGTTTCCACTTATTTAGTGTAAATCAAGTCTCGCATATGACTAACTGGATTTTGATGGGCTGGACAGTTCTTCCCGGTTATGTTTCTCTTTCTGACAAGTTGTTGAAACTTCTACAGCTGCAAGGATGAGGTTAGCTGCTAATGAGAAAGCAGAAGCTGAGAAAATCATCCAGATTAAGCGAGCTGAGGGTGAGGCTGAGTCCAAGTACCTAGCTGGATTAGGTATTGCCCGGCAGCGCCAGGCAATTGTGGATGGTCTGAGAGACAGCGTGCTTGGCTTCTCTGATAATGTGCCAGGAACTTCAGCTAAGGATGTTTTGGACATGGTGCTTATCACACAGTACTTTGACACCATGAAGGAGATTGGTGCGTCCAGTAAATCCTCAGCAGTTTTCATCCCTCACGGCCCTGGTTCTGTTAGGGACATTGCTACCCAGATCAGAGATGGGCTGCTTCAGGCATCTGCTCCTCAGTAACTACCTATACGTTATGGAGCAAATTCCCTATGCTGTTTTGTGTGTTTCTTCATTTAAACTTTAATCAAATGGTATACGATTGTGTAACTGAAGTAGATACATACGAGAGCTGCTCTCTTGTATATTCTGTGGTTCTTAATATATTTGTGAATTGCGTGCAATTTTCATCCACATGGTTCACTTTGCTTGTGATGATTTGCACCTTGCAAATCCATACATGTTCATGGCTTCAAGCTGCTCAGAACTCTAAAATGCTCCATGAAAGGCGTTGCTCAGCTAAAGATCAAGGGCATGAGATTCACCTGGTGAATGGTGGCTAACAACCTGTCACACTAGAAGATCTAGGAAATATCAGTGGCTTGACGATTGAAAATTGTGACATTCACGAGCTGACAAGAATCATCGCAAAACATGAAAATACTGCATGGCAGCGGAACCCAACACGTGCCCGATGCCTTCGCAGCATTATTCGAATTCCAAAGGCATGGGAAAAGCCACTCATAAAATACCTGGTCCATTTAATAATTTTCCAACATTCTTTCCACTTGATATTTATAGATTTTGAGAAAATCAAACCAAGACCAGGTATATCAAAAAATAAAAAAAGGAAAAGATGGGCACCCACAACCACTCGCTTTATCCAAGCTGAGCACCATTACTATTGGCGGGATTCGGGCTATGACGCCTTTAGTGTTCAAGAGTCCGAAATATAGTAGTAAAATATCACTCACCAATTAGCATTTGGGGACACCAAACAAGAAATTAACAATTACTTTGGTAAACCATCTTCAGTAAAGCAACGAAGAAGGTAAAACCTGATTTCGAACTGCAGAAATGCAAATTGAGGGAACGAAATTATGAACTAAACCCTCTAAAATAACTGATATTCCATCTCAGTTTAGCTTGGACTGAGTAAAAGATTACGAGAATTCATAAGGTGCCGCCGGCGTGGTATGACCCCTCTAAATTTTATTTTTACATTGAAAAACCAGTAAAACAGAAAGAGAGGTATCACCATGAGAACGCTGTCCAAAGATTCACAACCAACCTTAATAACAGAAGAAAGTGAGTCTAGAGAGACATCTATGCAGCCTCCTCTTTATAATGGGGCAGCACGGTCATGGCTTGAGAGCTAGAGCCAATCCAACTTTTGCAGTCTTCTCGATCGCCTTGGTGTCTACCTCTCCAGAAACGGTGAAGAAAGACTTTGGCCGCCACTGATGCTGAACAAGAGCGCTTGCTTTGCCAGCATTGTTCACCCGTGCCTTCAATGTCGTCAATGGATCCAATGCATGCTGTGCACCAACAGTGATGGTGTTCTCATTGGACGAGAAGCTATGACTCACTTCTGCACCAACAGCAGTCAACGGGTTCACAATATGGTAGTAGGATGCGTTGAGAGAATCACCCTTGTCATTCCTGCACCATGTCATAAACTCATTATAAGTATGTCAAATACTATAGTAATTTAATGAATGAGCCTGCTCGCTTCTATCATATACATGTAGCAAGGAGAGAAGCCGGGATCTCAAATGGCAAAATATTATATATATATATATATATATATAGAAGAGATAATTATTACAAGTTCCTAATTTTATGATGTAGATTTAACTAACAAAAATTAAATGTAATCATAAGAAACTACAAAAAAATGATTTGATTGCAAAATCAAGTAAGATAAACAAGATAAATTTATAAATTACAAGGTATAGAAAAGAAGATATTGACCAATTTGACACTTACAAATGTAGATTTCAATATGATTTCGTCCAATTTTGTCCCCTTTTTGCCCCTATTTTTTACACGTCCACTTAAGTTTTTTTTTTTAAAAAAAAACCCTTGTAGCAACTGGTATCAATATTAAGATCTAGAAAGAGCAAGGAACTAAAACAAACAGAACACTTCACAATAAACAGAAATCATACATATTGTTGATCTGGTATTTCAAACTAATTTGCACAAAGAGGAACTACTCACAAAGTCAATGAGGCAATCAGGTCAACTTTTGACAAGCTAACTCCAGCATTGCATTTGATGAAGTCCCCAGTTTTGGTGTCAAATGAAAGATCTGTTCCAAGTGAGGCGACATTGGTCCCAATCACACCTGAGAAGTTAACAATCGGGTTTACTGTCAACCCAACGCTTGAGCTTACAGCTGCATAGTCATGCAAATACTGTATTTCCACCTGTTAAAATATAATTATCAAAATGAGCAGAAATCACAATGGTCAGCATTTGCATATCTGTGAATCTATACAGAGCAGAGGAATTTCTGAGAGCATGAATTCATAAGTTCTTTGCATTCTCAGGAAAACAAGAGAGAGAGAGAGTGAGAGTAGATACACAATTAAATAGCTTACCTTGCCAGACCTTTGATCAGGTACTTTGAAGCTGAAGATTGTCTTCAGACCAGGAGCAGGTTCATCAACCGTAATGGTTGTAAAAAGCTGGTAGCAAAGCAAATTGAAGGTAAGATAATTGATGTTTAACACAGATCCAGGCAACCAAAAGATATAAATAAAAATCGAAAAAAAAAAGTTTACCAAAATAATAATGCACATTATATGAGAATGGGAACCATTGTAAAAATCATATGCTAGAAACCTTAACTATGGTTACACAGCACAAGAAATTACTGAAAGGACTATGGATCAAGCATGAGCTCCTTTCCTATCTTAATCTTCAACATCCTACAAATATATGCTCTTGATGACATGTTTTGAATCAATAAGTACATACAGTTACCAGTAATAAGTCTATAGTGCCATACATATAAAATCCGGTTCGTGGTCAAGCATGAAAAAGACTATTAAGAGGAATAACATCTAACTCGATGAGCAAATAAATATCTTACATTGGAGCTTGTGTCCACTTTGATATCAGTTGTGATATTCTTGTTCTTCAGCTGAGTATTGACATCAGCAGCAAGCAAGTCACCTTTCTTTGTTCCAGAGGATGTGATAGTCTGCAAAATAACGAGAAAAAAAGTCAATAAATTAAAATGGGGTGAAGATACCAAAATTTAAATATACAATACTAATCCATGACAACCCACTTCCGAAATCCACCTATAGAAAATGAATTACTAAGGATTTTCTGCTATAAACTGCGACATCCCAGTAACACAATCAAGATTTACAAGTGTAAGAACAAGACCTCCAATCCAATCTGAATAAAGATACCTGGCTTGGTTTAGCAGAGCATTCAAAAACTAATGACCAAGATTTACAAAGTAGCATTTAGTTCCCTAATGCATAAATAATACAAAACAAAAACCCAACATTGAGGAAAATTAACGAAAACCCACTTCTCCCCCATAATTATATCTTCTACCCTAACAATTGAGACATTAACACAACGTGGGCATTATAAACAAAAGGGTTATGAAAAAATTTAAAAATAAAAAATAAAATGAGAGGCAGAAGAATGAGACAAAAAAACTGGGTAAAATGAACGAGAGAGGAATAGAGATAAAAAAAAAAAGAAAAAAGAAAAAAGGAAACAACTTACAACACCAGTAGGAGAGGAGGTGTTTAGAGTGAACTTGTGGTCAGTCTGGTAGTCCTTGTACAAGAGATCTATTAAAACCCATCAACAAAAATGGAAAAACCCTCCAATAAATATACATGCGACTCTGTATATAACAAAAACAAGAAGAAAAGAAAGAAATGGGGTTTGCACCTCTGGCCTTCTTGCCAATCTCACTGTAAAGACCTGGACCGTTAACCATGATTGGATTACAGAAACAGAGAAAGATTTATAGCTGTAGCAGAGAGAAATGGATGAGATGAAGGTGGAGGTGGAGGGTTTATTTATATATGCTTAGCTGCCTAGCAAGGAGGAGTCCAAAAACTCCAAAACCCTAATTTCAGATTATTATTTTTTATCGGTGGGGTTTTTCTTTCTATTTTTTCTTGAGATATTTGTACCGTTGGATTGACAGGATAAGGAGGTCTTAGCCGTTGATTTGCGATGCTCGTTCATATTTTCGTAACCCGTTGTCCAAGGCTTTCAGTCAGTCAGAATAATAACAAAATAAAAAATAAAGAAAGATTTTTTCTTCTCTCCCAAGATTCCTATGAATAGCAGCCCTTGAAGGAGGTTTTTGTTATTTACAGCCAGTTTTTTTTTTTTTTTTAACAAAGTGATTTAAAAAAAATTAAATTTTTTATTTTAAATTATCTTTTTTAATATTTTAAAAAAATTATATATTAATATAAAAAATAATTGTAAAAAAATAAAAAATATTATTTAATATATTTTTAAATAAAAAATACTTTAAAAATAATCATTATCATCCTTATCCTTTTAAAACACTTGCTTTCTATCAATTAAAGTTTAGTTTTAAAACTCGATCCGGCCCGGCGGATCGACCCGAGACCCAGCCGACTCGAATCTAGAACCGGGTCAGATTGAAAAAAAAACAGGGGAAAAAAAACTCGATATGACCAAGCTAACCCAGTTTGTTGACCCGACAAGACCCCATCAAAAACCCGGTTGCAACCCGTTGACTTTTTTTTTTTTTTTACTGAATGATGTTGTTTTTATTTTTTAAAAAAACAAATTGACCCGGATAACTCGGTCAAAACTCAAAACCCGAGCCATGAACCGGACCGGGTCTAAAAACTATGATTTAAACGGTTATGTCTGGGCTGGCCGGGTCCTTGCAAAACCTAATTAATTAGGTGTTGCTTGCTGGGGAATACTCGTTATAGAAAGTAAAAACCTGTATGTATGTATGTATGTATGTATGTATGGAGTGAATTATTTAAATATTTCCGTGTTTGCAAATAGGAAGAGGTCATAGCTTTATTTCCACGCTCGCTGTAAAAAAGAAGGAAGAAAGAAGTGATATCTAAATAAAAGCACTCTATAAAGTGTGAGTATATGTCATGTTGCATAAAGAATAAAGATCAATTTATAACTCAGTCCTTGTGGTTTCAGAAACTAAATTTAATCCTCATATTTTAAGATCCATTAGTATCTAGTCCTTTCGTCGAGTCCACCTTCTTCCTCTCAATTTATTTATTTATTTATTTATTTATTTATTTTCTCAATAAAAAGGGAGCAGATAAGATAAACGTAATTAAGGAGTTGAGGATGTCTGTTCCCTCTCTTGGCTTTCTAAGTTTAAACCTCAAGTCAATGATAGAGAAGATGTAGTCTCATGAATATTGGTATGTATGATCAACATTGATCAATGTTTTTTATAGTGGACCGACTAATTAATTACTTTGATAACTATAAAGACTAAATTATAATTCAATAATAAATCATGGAGTTGCTTGGATTAAACATTAGTCACTAAAACCCGTTTGTTTTTGTGTATGAAAAGTATTTTAGAAAAAAAATAAATTTTATTTATTATTTTTCTTGTTTTAAATTAATGTTTTGTGTTTTCAAATTGTTTTGATGTGCTGATGTCAAAAATAATTTTTAAAAATAAATATATATATATTATTTGATGTATTTTCGAGTAAAAAACATTTTTAAAAACAATCACTATCGCACTTTCAAACGCCCCATAATTTCAATTAACAATTTCAAGCTATTGCCTTTATTTCAGCGCATATATATAAATAAAATGAAGTTTACATTGGCATACTGCTAGCATTAATCTCATGTAATCTTCATCATCATCATCGTCATACAAGAAAAATAACTTGTTGTAATATGCATCCATATGTACGAGTGTAAATAACCATCTTAAGATTCCATATACGAGAGAGATTTAGACATGGTCAGAGGGATATATATCCTTACAATGGAGGAAAAAAAAGGTAGCAGATGTCCAACCATTAATTTTCTCAGAATCGTTTAGGTTTGTTTTCCTCTCTGTTAATCACAAATGAAAGCAGTTAATAGTTTATGCATAATTAGACTAGCTTTGAAAACTTTGTCTAATTGGTAGATTAATGTGTTCTTGACATGTCCAAGAAAATTGAACAAACTGAATGAGACTTGTATGATCCATCTTCAACACTTTGATCCTTTCCTGAACTGTGTGGGCATGTATTGGTTGAAAACTCACTGTTTCTCCAGTTTTCTTGCGTAAATCCCATTGGATTTACAGTGCTAACAGGGAGTAGTAGGCCAGTGCTATTGGCATGGCAATGAGCATGCCAAATATCACCCTGAAACACAGAACAAACATTTAGTATTCTCAGGGAAAAAGATGGAAGAAAAGGTGGATGTTGAATATATGAATGCAGTGAAGCATTAGTTACCCTGTGCTCAACGTATCTGGATGAACGTTGTACTCTTTTGCGAAGACGAACGGAACGATCCCTTGAGGAAGAGCTGCCTGCACAAAGAAACACACTGTTCAACGACCCAGTATCCTAATAATTGACCAAATGAAACAAATCTTATGTACCTGCACAATTGCCACTTTGAGCACCGTGCCCTCCAGTCTAACGGCGAAGGAAGCGACTGCCATCAGGGCAGGCCCCACGATGAACTTCATTGCCATGGCGACCACAGCCATTCGGATTCCACATGATATTATGCTGGGCCGCAATGCCATAAATAGACCTGTTGAGTGTGTGGATGGAATGAGAATTCTAGTGACGGGAACAGCTCATGATGGGGTGTAATTAATTTGTTGATGATATATAGTCATACCTAAGCTGAACATTGCCATACCAAGCCCTCCTGTTGACAATATCACTATGGATTTATCTACAATATCCGGCAATTTCACTCCCCACCTAAAACAGATAAACGTGGCCTTGTAACTTGAGTAATAGCAGGAAGAACATCTACTTAATCATAATTCGTCAACAAGCTGTGATCTCAGGTATGATCACATCAATTGTAATGCCAAACTTTATGTGTCTGATGCTTTTGCAGATGTACCTGAAGTGTATGCTTGCCCAAATAAGAGCCACCATGGTAGCATAAAAATTTGGGTTGCTCATTAGCTTCTTCCCCACCGTCAAAAGAACGAGCATGGCTTTAACCTTCCTTGTTGTTCTGCTGTGCACTTCCCCTCCTTCTTTGTATTGTGATTCTTGAAGAGCCTCTTGATCTCCTTAACATAGGCATGAAACCATATGGGAAGTCATTAAAATATATATATATATATATATAGAAACAAAAAGGCACCGGCACATGATGTATGTATGATTACCAATTAGACAGCTTACAAGTAATTACCGCCGTATTAATTAACAGGCGGTAGCATACCTTAGCCAACCATGTATTATGAGTTATTCCAGGAAAATGTTGATGAGCTTCACATTTGTGCAATTGGACAGAAGGAACGTTCATAAACAAAAGAAATGGGCAGAGAGGAGAAACGTTTACGGGACCCACTTGGGCTATCTTCTACTCCTATATATTTAATTAAATTAAGTTGACAGAAGGATTGGAATTGAAATACGTACTATTCATTATCTTAGAGTTCAAATAAGAGTCTAGTAGTGATCTATGTGCATCTGGTGCTGCTCATGCTTTGGATTAGTGTTAGTATCATTGTTATTTATGAAGGAAACACAAATACCTGTAGTTTCTGAAGATGGTGCCACAGTGGCTTCCTTGGTGGCATTGAGCTCAAACAGAAACAGCAACAAATTGTACCAAATCAGGCTTTGCAAGCCAACTATCTGCGAAAGAAGTGGCTCTGCCTCGGCTCCGTACATAGCCCTCAGAAGGGGAAGGCCCAGGATCAAAGTGTTGGGCAATGTTGACAGGGAGAGACCAGTGATGATCCAATTCAACCGCCCGCGAGAGCTGATTTTGGCGAGTGCTGTCAGTACTAAAAGGGCAAGTAGTTTTTGAAGAAAGTCGGCAAATATAAGTTTCAGGTTCATTTTGTAGGGATTGATACTAGAGATGACTTGGAATGATAATAACGGGATTGAGAATTTAGCAACAAACTTGTTTATGCCTGCACACTGATCTGGTGTAAAGAGCTTCCACCATCTCACAGAGATGTAGGCCAATATCATGGCAAAATATAATGGGACTGTGGCTGCCACCACATGATAGACATCAGCTGTGGAAATCATGACAACCAGTGGTTCAAGGATTGTGATATGTACTGCTTTATGTTTTCTTCTCGGCGAGAATCCTTTGTAACAAATCTCTTTTTATATGCTCTCTCATGGTTGCTTTGTCAGATCATGAAAAGTTGTGTTGGCATCAACTGTTCTGATGGAAGCCTCATTAGAAAGTCTTTCCTAATTCCCATAATGACCTTAGCTTAACATGGTGTCTGCACTTTTACATTCCTGATTATTCTACCCTTCAGCTAAGTGCCTCAGTTTTAATAATTACTTGCACCTCTACAGTGTGTATTTGATGGAATTCCTTGTAATATATGTATACTTTGTTCTTCCTGTTGTGCTGGTTAAGTGTCATATGTAGAAAGGATCATCATACAATTACGGGAATCTTTCTTGTTAGTGAAAGCTCAGGGTACTTGTGTCTTAATAGTCAAAAGATAGATTCCTACTTCCATCTTGTTATGTCTTTAGGCCCTTTGGTTCTTTAGGCAAAGAAGGGCTTTGTAGAGGCTGACACAAACTCTAAATCTTGCTCGTTAAGCTTTAATTCCCAAAACTTGATCTCAAAGAACAAAAAGAAGATTCATTTCATTTGTTTTTTCTTACTCCATCTTGACCCTGATCGCCTCTAATCCTTGAAAGATGAAAGAATGAAGCTATAATTAAGGAAGTAATAAATAATAAGATATACACTCAATCCCTAGATTATCTGTTGCGGATATGATTTTCATTATCTTTAGTATCAGTAGTAATCTCTTTGCAGATATGATCAGAGATCATGATTATCTTCAGTATCAGTGATCCCTGATCATGATCTCTTCAGTATCAGGGATCCCTTATTATGGTGGCAATCCCTGATCATGCTTATCTTCAATAGATTGGATAATACCTTCAACAATCCTCAACAAAGCTCATTTACGACTTCTTTTGTTTTTTTTCCAGTGTATTAAAGATTTTCATTTTGGCCACATAATCTAGAAAGTAGATGGTATTTGCCCAGCTATTCTTGGCTTATGATATTTCTTTCCATGTTTAGGCTTAGGGGAGGAGAGGAATAAAGAAGTGAATTGCAAGGGAAGTAATTGAAGCACTGTGCTTATGACAGTGGTGAGGAAGGATTTGCTAAATACGGTCAAAAGTGAGAGAATAAGTGTTGCGGGGATTTCTCTTTATGAATTTGAATCCTGCCAGAAAAGACCTATACATCGTCTCTCTCTTTCTTCATGTTGTCTTTTTTACCAGAAATTTTGCCAATACTTCATATGCATCCTTGTGCCATCCATGGCTGTCTTGGCACAAAACTGGTGAATATATATATATACATGCCTGCTGGTGACTTGCTAAGAATTCCGTACATTATTATACTTTGGCTTAAATGATTGGCAAAAAGGATCTTATGCGGCTTTTGCTAAATACCAAGAATTTTAAGCCCTGAAATATTTCTTTTCTTTTATCAGACTTTTAATTTCTTCATATTATATATACTATCAAGTTGTAATATTTAATTATTGATAATTTCCTGCATATAATTATATATTTACCTGAAAATCTCTTAAATTCAGGTAGTTCTTTTAATATAACTTGTTAAATAATGTTATGGTCTAAACATCAGGAAAGGCTAATTATTGCTTCACCTTCTTCATCACAACAGCTTATACCAGCAGCTGCATGCTTAATTCGGACCCAAATTAGGCAAATTATTTTATTTTTAATTTTTTAACAAATAAAATAAAATGATAATATTTGAATTCGTAACCTTTTAATCAATAAAACTCCAATATTATATTAAAAAAATCACCTTATTCCAGAATATCAACCTACTAAATAAATCTTTAATATATAATTTATATCGTTGTGCATCACGTTCCTACATTTAGTCATCATACACCCCGATGCCCGCCTAGAGTCGTGCAAGCTTTGGCTAGACATCTCTCCTTCCCTAAGTAAAGTCTAGGTACGTTAAGATTATGCTGTTTGCTAGCTAGCTTTTTCACTTTTCGTCTACAAACGATCATGGAGGTTTTTTTTTTTTTTTTTTTTGACGTATATAGCCAAGTGTGTTGTGTGTTCCCACTAATCAGAGCATGCAAGTTAGGAGACAAGGATCCTTTTATACTTTTCTTCAATAACATTTGCAATATTCTTGAAATTCTGTGTGATATTAGTAAGGCGCCTTAATGTAATTTTGCGTTTGCATTGTTTTCCTATCAAAAAAGAAAAGGCCTTCAAGGAGCATGTGGAAGAATCATTAGTTGCTGCACTGTTATGCAAACTGAATGAAGGAAAGTACGTTTTCAGACTTGGTAAAAAATATATTATATGTATTTAGAAATAATTAAGGCAGATTAACATTAATTATATTGTATAAATTACAACGCAAAATGAATTGAAAAATCTCTCCAGACATATATGTTTATATTGCCTAGTGCTGTCCTTGTTTTGTGGACTGGTATAGCTTTATCGAAAGGGGCTGCGTTAACCTTTTCCTAAAGCAATCATCAGAGAAACTAACTGATAGGTAAAGCTTAGTACGTTTGCTTGCTTTTCCTCCTTGAGAAGTGCCAATGCCGCTTACGCTGTGCTTAGCTTAATTTCTGCTAAAGCTGGGCTGTTACATCTCCTATATAGATTCTATATGCTGAACCCTTGTCATGCTTTTACTTCTCTTAGACCTTGAGTCAATAATTTAAGTGGCTTAAGTGACCAAGTCCCTCTCCTTTTGCAACCATGCTAGACTCTGAAATGGACCTCCATGTATCTGAATTGTCTTCTGGGTCACTACAGAGACTTTCATATTTGACGCAGAATTAGTGTCAAGGCAGCAGGTCGCAGCTTAATTTCTAAACAAAAGACATGCACGCACAAGAATGTAGTTATCAAGCATTGCATATGTATATGGATTAGCTAGCTGATAAATAACATGATTTCTTAAAGGCTATCGATGCATGCATGGCGAATATATATGTTAGCTAGAATTCCTATGGTCGTAGCTCATAACAAATGCTACGGCTATATATAGCTAGAGAATGCAGTACTATAACTAATTAATCGATCCGTGCTCAATGTGTGTGTAATTAAGACGTGTTTACAGGATGGATGTGTTAAGGAGCCGGGGATGCAGATTGTTTCTCTATTAACTAGCTCGAGCAACTTATAAGGAGATTGTAATATATGATCTGATCAAAATATACTAATAAAGGGGGAAAAAGGAGTAAAAAAAGAGATGAAAAGAAGATGGCTTGAATGGTGGCATTAATTAGGGGTGTGATTTAAGACCATTAATTCTCCTTGGTGGTTAATTTTTGTTGTTCTGCCGCTCTGTCAACCGTTATTAGAATGTGGTTTTCCATTCTCTACGCTTCTAATTTTAGATGCCCAACGTCTTTTTGGGTAGTATTTAAGCATGCCCACAACCTCAAACTTAAGTGTTCTATTCATAAAGCCAAAACCAAGACATGAAGATAGCTTAAAGATTCACCTAGGTTCCATTTTTTCTGGTCTAGTTCGGTCTGAACCCATACAAGAACTTGCGAGCCCACCGCGCCATCCGGTTCAACCGTAGACCTTCGCCTATTACGGACCTAGGTCCAATACCACTTTCGGTCATAACCTGTTAACTTTCAACTATACATACAAAGCAAAATGGCAGTGGGTAAGGCCAAGCTGATCTTTGCTATTACTCTTGCGACATTGATTCCTGGGCTGTTGGCAGACATTGCCTTCTTCGACGAAGTGTGGCAAAAACGAGCAGAGGAAGCAAAGAAAGTGACCTTGAACTCCTACATACCCAACCCGGAAGATGCAACCGATGATTTTAACTTTGAAGTTAACAAGTGATCAATATTCCTCGACATCCTTTTCTCCATTTCATTGATAATTAATATCACACAATGCCATGACATTTCTCTCTTTCTATGTTTTTTTTTGGACACACGCGCACACCATATATATATATAGGAACTTGATCGATATGATATTATATAAAGCTGATTGTTACAATTTTTTTCATTAATTGGGGCATGCAGATACGCTCTTGCAAGAAACAGCAGTTTAAAACCAGACATTGTTGATGATTTTGGGAGCGCGAACAGCACTCTTGTGGACTTCGATGATGATCGTAATGATGCTGGCTTTGAACTGCTCGCAAATAGCACTAGAAGGAACCTGAAGCAAGGAAAGAAAAAATACCTAGGTCCATGCAAGGTGACGAACCCAATTGACAAGTGCTGGAGGTGCAGGAGGAACTGGGCAAGAAACCGTAAGCGTCTGGCAAAATGTGCACTTGGTTTTGGGCGTAGGGCAACTGGAGGATTGAAAGGAAGGGTATATGTGGTTACTGAAAATTCGGACGACGATGTCATGAACCCAAAACCAGGGACTTTGCGACATGCTGTGATCCAAAAGGGGCCATTGTGGATCATATTTTCAAAGAACATGAACATTAGGTTGTCGAAAGAGCTGATTATGACTAGCCATAAGACGATTGATGGGCGTGGACACCATATACACATTGCTTATGGTGCTGGAATCACAATACAATTCATCCAGAACGTAATCATTCATGGAATTCGGATCCATCACATTGTTGCTACTAGCGGTGGCAATATTAGGGATTCTGTGGAGCACTATGGGATCAGGACCAACAGTGATGGGGATGGAATTTCCATCTTCGGATCCAGCAATATTTGGATCGATCACGTTTCCATGTCTCGCTGCACCGATGGTCTCATTGATGCAATTATGGGATCCACAGCAATAACCATTTCAAATTCCCACTTCACCCACCACAATGATGTAAGCTAGCTATCGATGATGATCTTTTTAATTAATCAATCAATGTAGATCATGTGATGATTTCATGATATTGAAACTGATGCGCGAGTGCATGCATGCAGGCCATCTTGTTGGGTGCAAGTGACAGCTTCTCAGGCGATGAGCTTATGCAAGTCACGGTTGCGTTCAACCATTTTGGTCAGGGACTGGTACAGAGAATGCCAAGATGCCGATGGGGTTTCTTCCATGTTGTTAACAATGACTACACTCACTGGCGCATGTATGCTATTGGTGGTAGCAAACACCCTACCATTATCAGCCAGGGTAACCGCTTCATCGCACCACCTGAACTTCATCTGAAACAGGTAAATGTTAACTAATTATACAGTTTCGGTTTTAATATTGATATCATGTAACCTCACGGCATGCAATATGCGCAGGTGACGAAGAGGGACTATGCGACGGAATCTGAATGGAAAACATGGACATGGAGATCAGAGAATGATCTAATGATGAATGGAGCCTTCTTCATTGAATCAGGCAAACCTAGAACCAAGAGACCTCATAAGAAGTTCATGATCACAGCCAAACCCGGTTCCCTTGCTACAAGGATGACACTCTTTGCTGGGGCACTTGATTGCAAATCGGGTAGAAAATGTTAAGAAAATAATTTCCTACCACCTGTGGAACCTTCAACTTAACCACCAAGGACATGTGAATGAGAACAATTTTAACGTTGCTTCTTGTTGTTTTTTAATTTATTTATTTATCTTTTAATGATGATGATGCTGCTGCTTGTTCGTGCCTTTTAGATCTGTCTGGAAGTGAAAAATGGATGGATTTAATTAATTCCCTTCTGTTTAATTTCTGGCTGATTTTATTTTTTCTTGATTATGTAAGCGCTACGCTGCATGCGTTGTCTATTTCTGTCGTCTAGATGTTGTTTTTAAATGGAGAAACATGCATCAATAGGGAGAGAGAGAGAGGGAGAGAGAGAACGTGACCATCAATAAAATTAGAAGGCATGGTTTTTTCACTTAAAATGGTCTTATTGTTTATTCTTTTATACATTACTGTAAATGAATTATGCAAAAAAATTTATTTTTTTATTTGATTTTTAAACTTTTTTTCCGGCGATTTAGTTTTAATTAAATACCAATTGATTTTGATTTCTTATGAAATGGTGAAATTGAAAAAAAAAAAAACCTAAATATAAAAAAATAAAAAAACATAAAAACT
>Ga0307517_10003831_pt1 | contig 23346 bp, 17 predicted proteins | sample 23_EM_MG_FD_194515 | JGI IMG/M metagenome (GOLD analysis project Ga0307517, IMG submission 194515) | Populus trichocarpa ectomycorrhiza microbial communities from riparian zone in the Pacific Northwest, United States - 23_EM | ecosystem: Host-associated > Plants > Roots > Unclassified | place...
GTGCCTCGGCAACCCGTGGCGGTGACGCCTCCACCGGGGTGCGCAGGCCGGGAGGGCTCGGGAGCCGCACGGCCAGAGCCGAGCGTACGGGAGACGCCACCGCGGACGGCACGGGCAGCCGGGCCAGCAGCGGCGTGGACCACACCTGACCCTGCCACCGCAGCGTCCCGGTCGACCGCAGGAGGTACCGCCCGCAATGAGATGGCGTCGCCCCGGCCCCGCCGCGGACAACAAACCGCCGCACATCCCCGACGCACCGAGCGTCGCGGTGGCGGACACCGGTGATGTGTCCGCCACCGCAGGCGGTTCCGCACTGTCCGGTTACCTCGGCCCGGCCGCCGGCGCAGCGGCGAGCGTCGTCTCCCAGACCGGGAAGGCCGTCGCAACGGGGGAACGCAGCGTCGCGGTGACCGGAGCCGTCACCATCGGCAAGCTCACCGTCTACGAGGCGGCTGCCACACAGGACTCCCCATCGCTCGACAGACAGGCTGATCTGCTCTCGGCGGCGATGCGTGCCCAAGGGCAACGTGCCGCGATAGAGCGCCGCCTGATCGGTCCTGCTCTGCTGCCAGTGCGCTGGAGGCGCTCGAAACTGCCAGTCGCAGGCCCCGTCTCAGCCGCGACCGCGACACACGGCGGCGGCATACAGTTCACCCCGCTGCCGGGCCTCGCCCCGGTGACGCCAGCCGATCTGCGCCGGGGCGACCGCACCGCCCTGCACGCCGTCTACGGCGGTCTCGCCTCGGGCCGCCTGGTGATCCTTGGACCGGGCGGGGCGGGCAAGAGCAGCGCGGCGGTCCTCCTGCTTCTCGACGCCCTGCACCACCGCGAACAGCTCACGGCCGAGGACCGCAGGCACGTCCCGGTGCCGGTAGTGGTCACGCCGCACGGATGGAACCCGAAGACCATCTCCGTGCGCGACTGGCTGGCAGGGAAACTGACCGAGTCCCCACCGTTCCACGGCCGCCGCGGGCTGCGTCATGCGCGCTCGCTGCTCGACGCCGGACGCGTCGCGGTGTTCCTCGACGGGCTGGACGAGGTCAACGAGAGCCTGCGGGCCATGATGCTGCAGGCACTCAGCGAACAGGTCACCTTTCGCTTGGTGCTGCTCACCCGCAGCGTGGAACTCGTCGCGGCTGCCGAGAGCGCGTTGCTGGTCGGAGCCGCAGCTGTCCAACTCCGTCCGCTCACGTCGCCCGACGTCGTCTCGTACCTCAAGCGGCACCTGGTCGATCCTCCGCCCGCCCCGTGGCGGGCTGTGGCCGATGAGATCACGCACCGTCGCACCGGCCCACTGGGCCGGGCGCTGACGAACCCACTGAACGTCTCGCTCCTTCGGGACGTGTACCCACCGGGCGGCCCTGTCGACGAGCTGCTCGACAAGGGCCGCTTCAGCACCGCGGAGGACATCGAGATCCACTTGCTGGACCATGTCCTCGGCGCGGCGTACGCGCCTCGACTGGGTTTTCCGCCGCCCCGCTACTCCGAGCGCACGGCACAACGGACCCTCGGTTACCTGGCCCATCAGCTCACCTTGGACCAGTCACGTGAACTCGGCTGGTGGGACTTCTACCGATGGGTCTCAAGGAAGTCGTCGACGCTGCTGCTCAACTCGGCCATCGCCGCCGTTCTCCTCGGCCTGACGGCCGCCGCTGTGGCGGTGCCGATGGTCGGCCGGGAGGCGGGCCTGATGTTCGCCGGGTGGCTGGCCCTGTCCTTCGTCGTCCCCGGTGGCAGCCTCCACCGCGTACCGGTACGGTTCGGCAGTGCCTGGCGGCGTGACCGGTTCACTGGGCGACCGCTGACGCCCAGGCTCCCCGAGATGGTCAAAGAGGGCGTGATCCTCGCAACCTTGCTGGGACTCCTGTGCGGGGGCTTGGTCTGGTGGTCCAAGGGAAAGGGCACTGGCCTCGCGGCCGGAGGTCTCACGGGTGGCGTCGTACTCCTCCTGTGGTCGTTCGGCACGCTGCTGACCTTGCCGAACACAGGTGATACGAGTTGGTCCGATCCCCCGACGACCCGATGGCAGGACGTGCAGGCTGCACTGATCACGGGACCACTTATGGGCCTGGCCACGGGCGCGCTCGCCTCCTCGGTCCTCGGACTGAGGGACGGGGCGATGATGGCGCTCCTAGGTGTCCTGTTCGGCAGCCTGATGGCCACGGAAATGTGGGCGGCGCTGCTCTCCCAGCTGAATCTGGCGATACGTCTGCGGACACCGGTGCGCATGATCCGCTTTCTGGAAGACGCGAGAAACCGGCACCTACTGCGTGCGGTCGGTCCGGCCTATCAGTTCCGGCACCTGAAGTTCCAGGACCATCTGGTCGGGCAGTACCTGATCCAACACCACGTCGCCACTGCCATAGGCCACCCCCAGCAGGCCGCCCGGCACAGGCTCCTCGCAGTGCGCGGTCCGAGCCGGGAACCGGACGTCGTGGCTCGCCACCTGCTCTGCATCGGGGCGATGCTCGATCCCGCGGGTGTCCCTGCCGAAGTGCTCGGCACCGCTTGGCGGTTGATGTCCTCCGCCGCCCCACCGAGCCCGGCCGTGGCCGCGGGGACACCGGTCACCACCAAGGGCACCCAAACGGCCATACGCACGCTGATGAGGACCGGGCTGATCAGCCTGAGCGAGGACGCGCCCGGGCTGGGAGGCGTGAACGAGGGCGTTCAGCGCGCCATCCGCAGCAGTCTCAGCGACACCGAGCGAACCACCCTCGCACGCTCGGCCGCCGACGCTCTGCTCGCATCATGGCCGGAGCGGGAGGACGACCCCGACCAGCCAGAGGTATGGCGGGCGAACACCATCGCACTGTCCCGCCGTGCCGGTGACGCCCTGTGGCGTCCGGAACTCCACGGGGTGCTGCTGCGGGTAGGGGAGAGCCTCAACGATTCGGGCGAGACGGCCGCCGCCGTTGACCACTACCGGGCGCTGCTCGACACGGCACACCGCATCCTGGGCTCCGACGATCCCCAAACTCTCCGGATCCGGGAACACCTCGAGGAACAGCGGGGAAGAGCCGGAGACGCGGACGCCGCCGCAGCCGGATTCGCCGAGTTGCTCGCCGACTCGCTGCGCATATCGGGTCCCGACCACCCCGTCACCCTCGCCACCCGGCATCACCTGGCCCGGTGGCAGGGCAACGCGGGGAACCCGGCGGAAGCCGCCGCTACGTACGCCGAGCTGCTCCCCGACTCGCTCCGGATATTGGGCCCTGACCACCCTGACACCCTCACCACCCGCCACAACCTGGCTGGTTGGCGAGGTGAGGCCGGGGACACGACAGGAGCCGCCACCGCATTCGAGGAACTGCTCGCCGACTGGATCCGGGTACTGGGACCCGACCACCCCACCACTCTCATGGCCGGCAACACCCTGGCCCACTGGCGGTGTGAGGCCGGGGACACAGCAGGAGCCGCCACCGCCACCGCCGAACTGCTGCCCGATCTGCTGCGGGTCTTGGGTCCGGACCACCCCGAGACACTCATCGCCCGCGCCAGACTTGCTGAGTGGCAGGGAGCGGCGGAGGACGCGGCCGGGGCTGCCACCGCATACACCGAAGGGCGCAGCTCCTCTGAAGGGAAACCTTGACCTGCGCTGACAGCGGTCGTCCCCATCCTCTCTCTTGATCCTCTTCGGCTGCCGCAGTCTGCGTCTGCCATCAGGGACGCGGTCGACGAAGATCACGTCTCAGCAGCCGCTCCTCGCCCGCTGAAACGCTGAGGCACTGCCACCGGAACCAACCACCAAACTTGGCAAAGCGCCTGGTCAACCCTTCCCTCCAGAGGAGCTGCACCCAGCTCGTTTCCCGCCACATGCGGTGTGCCCCAGCTACTGCTGCAGGGCAGGGCTGCGGGTGGCGCGTGGATCGGCTCCAGCCCGCTGACGTCCCCCTCCCGCTTCTGTCGGGGTCGCAACCAGTGACCAGATCTTGTTCACATCGCGGGCACGCAACCAAGTCGACAGGCGCTGCAGGTCATTGTCATTGAGGATGTCGGGGCGCGCGAGGACGCGGCTTGTGAGGTTGTCACGACTCTGACAAGCTCCGAGTCGCTTGCCCGGAGCGTTTCGGGTGCAGTGGGGATCGGGAAACGGGGAGACGGCATGTCCGAAGAGCCAGGGACGGAGTCGGCTCGTGACCAACTTGCCCAGCAGTTAAGGGAGTTACGGGTCAGCACCGGGAGGAGCCTCAAGGAGCTGGAGCGGGTCACTGCCGCCAGCGATTCCTCACTGTCCCGCTATCTCAAGGGCACCTCGCTACCACCGTGGAGTGTGGTGGAGTCGCTGTGTCGCGCGGCTGGCCGGGAACCGGCGCCGATGCGCGAACTGTGGCAGGACGCCCGCCGAGAGCAGGTTGGTCAGCGCGCCGAGAGCGTGACCTCGGACGAGCCGCTGCTGGTACCGCCAGCAGCGGGCGGGGCGGACGGGGTGGCTGACGGGCCGCCGGTCGTGTCGGCTAGGCGGTGGGGGCGGCCGTCCCGCCAACTGCTCGCGCTGCTGGTCGCGGCCGTGGTAATCATCGGCACCGTAGTCAGCGCGGTGGCGTGGTCCCTGGCCAACGGCGGAGACGCTGATGCCGAGCGGCTGTGCCCCTGGCAGTACATCGTGACGGACGGCGACCCGTCGCCGGTCATCATCAGCGACCACCCGGGCAAGGGCCGGTATCGCATCGGCACATACTTGCCGAGCCAGATCTTCTGGGCCTACGAGCCCGTCCAGGCCGACGGCGGCATGATGCGCACGACGGAAGGCTGGATCACCCAAGGCGATTGGATTCGCCGCTACCCGAAGGCCTGCAAGGACCGCTGAGCCGGAGTCGGTACCGTCCGCGACCACAGCGCGGCGTTCCCGATCGAGGGCGCTGCGAGCCCACCTCACCTGGCGAATTTCGTGATCGCTCGCAACGCCGCACCGGCTGCGTTCTCGGGGGGGGCGCCGCGTTCCGCCCAGGTGGCGACTGGCGAGCGGGACGGGACGGGACGGATCAAGAACGCAGCTGCCCGGCGTCCCGGATTCGTCCCGCACCCATCCCGAGCTGGTCCTTCACCCATCCGGCGGGGTCAGGATGAGGAACGTCTCGCCACTCCCGACGAGTGGTGCGGGACGGCTGATCCTCATCCGACATCTCAGATCCGACACGAAGGAAGGCCACACGCATGTCCATACTGCGCCGCGTCCTCGGGGTCGCCGCCGCATCCGGTGCACTGCTGGTGCCCCTGGCCGGCACCGCGCACGCCGCCGGCGGCTACCCGCCCTGCGGCGACGCCTGCAACCTCAAGGATCCGCAGACCTTCATCGTCAACGCCAACGGCTCCTCGTACCATTGCGCCGACGACGCAGTCACCATCGACTCCTTCCTCTACCAGGGCCGGACCATCCAACTCCGGTACAGCAACCGCTGCGAGACCATCTGGGGCCGCGGCTATGGCCTCTACAACGGCGACGTCATCTACTCCCAGGTGAAGGACCCGATCACGGGCGGCTTCTTCTCTGACGGCACGATCGCCTGGGACTACGAGTACTCCGGCCCCGGCGATGGCTGGACCCCATGTGGAACGACCACAACGTCGTCATGCGCGTCTGCTATGCCCACGGCTGGGCACAGCACTCCTTCGATCCCTGCACCAAGGGCTGGTGACCGGCCGGCACGTCCCCACCGTCAGCACCACCCTTCTCCAGGAGGCATTGTGCGCAACAGAACAGCACTGCGGATCGGCACCCTGGCAGCTGCGGCAACGCTGGGGCTCCTCATGACGGCCACCGGCCAGGCGTCGGCGGGGAGCGGCAGCACCAGCAGCAGCTTCACCAACGGGGCCACGCTCACCGCCAACATCTGGATGGCCACGTGGGCGTCCGGCGGCTGCGCGGACTTCTCCTCCTCAGCGGTGATCTCCGGCGGCCCCAACCCTCAGTCCGGGCACGACTGGGTGAAGAACACCACCACCTTCGACCCATGGGGCGTCGCGCCTTCGGTGACGGCGTTCGGCCGCAGCGGCGACCCCGTCTCCGGCAGCTGGACCAACGACAACGGTTCGCGCGGCGCGTACCTCGACGGCAATCTGTGCACCAACTGGAGGACGGTCGGGGTCGAGGGCAGCACCACTGCCTCGGCGTTCTACAACGGCCAGACGAAGATCGTCACGGCGTCGACCTGACCTGCCGATGGCTAACGGAGCGAGCACGCCCCGGGGGAACCGCCGCGTCCGGCGGTTCCCCCGGCTCAACTGCCCTTGGTCGCGGGCGACGACAGCGCTGACGGCCACGCTGCTCGCCGCCGCCCTGGTGATCGGCTGGCACGGCGCCAACTCCCCCGCCGAACTGGCGGCCCGCAGCGGTCCGGCGGCCGCGCTGCGGAGTCTGATCGGCGACAACGGCCTGGTCATCCGCCCCGGCCTGTCGGCGGACGGCGGGCCGTCCTGGCCGGCCAGCGCATACGGCCTGCCCGCGCTGGCGCTCGCGGAGGGTCGCGCGCGCCAGCTGCCGGACCCCGAACACCTGATCAACGGCTTGCGGGCGAGGATCGCGGGCGACCCAGTTTGGGCACGCTGGTACGCGACACAGGTCGAGCACGCCAGCGGCACCGTGCTGCCCGGTGGTTGGGCGCACGGGGTGGTCGAGGACTACCGGCCGGCCGGTAAGCCCGAGCAGCAGGTGGCCGAGCTGGCCGCTGTCGCCGACGTGGTCGACGCGGCCGGGGTGCAGCTGACGCCTGCGGAATCCCGTCGCCTGGCCGACGAACTGGAGTCGGCGGCCGCCAGCACCCCTAGCCCATATGCGCGCTGCCGGACACTGCAGGCGGCCCGCGAACTGGGCACACCGCCACCAGTGTCTGCGGCCGCGACCCCGCCGCCTCCGATTGACCTCGCCCGGCCATTCTCCACCGACACGGTAACCGACGCCTACGGCACGCTGTGCGTCACCCGGCTGCTCGGCCGGACACCGTCCGAGCAGGTGCGGACGGCCGTGCTGCGCTGGCTGGAACCCCAACTCGGCATGCCGGTGGCTGGCTCCGAATTCGAGGCCTACTACCTGGTTCAAGCCTGGCTGGCAGCGGGCGGCCCCCGGGACCGGTTGGCGCTGCTGGCCGCCGGCCTGCGGGACCGGATCGACCCGGGCACCGGGCTGCTGCGCCAGCACGTGATGCGGCTGGGGACACTGGAGAACACCTACTACGCGGCCGAACTCACCCACCGTGCAGGCCAGTCTGTGCGTGACATCGCCGGTCAGAACACCCTGGACGCGATCCGCCAGGTGGCCGGCAAGGCGCGGGCCCACGGCAGCGTCACCGACCTCCTGATGTGCGCGGCGGTGCTGCGCTGGTCGGGCCGGCCCGACGCCGCACTGGAAAAGGAGGGACTGTTGCTCGCCACGGCCCGGCTGCGCGGCGGCGTGACGCGGAGGGACGCGGTATTCGCAGCTCGCACCGTTGCCCTGCTCGACCGGCTCGGCCTGCCCGTACCGCCGGTCCGCGCGGTGCCGTTCCCGGTGCGTGACGACGAGGACCGCTTTCTGGCCTGGATGCTGCTCGGCCTGTCCGTGCGGCTGATCAACTCCGAGGAGGTGCGGCAGCAGCTGGCCGCCGCTCCCGGCGCCGGGATGGATGCCGCGCTCGCTGCGCCGGACGCACTGATGGTCAAGGAGGTCGCCGCAGCCTGGTCAGCGGGCGGTGGATGGCGCGGCGGTTCCGGCCCGACGGCAGCCGTCGCCCGGTACGCGCACCGGGTCCAGGGGTGTCCTGGATTCCCGGCGTTGTACCGGCCGGCGGCAGCCTCCGGGCAATGCACGCTCGGCGCCACCGTGCAGGTGCTGCAGATGCTGGACGGGCAGCCCGCCGAACCCGTCGGTTGACCGCCAGCGTCTTGGTCGATGCGCGCACCGCCACCCCTGAGGCCGACCGTTCACGCGCGACGTGGAAACAGGCTGCGGGCAATGACCGGTCGGGCTCCGCGAAGGTAGGCTCACCGGGCACCCAGCCGTTGATGCCCGCCGCTTCGGTCCGGGGGGCGTTGGCGCCGCGCACGACCAGCCCCGGGCCGGTCATCGCGTTCGCGCGGTGCAGCGGGGAGCGGCGCCGCAGCTCGGCCGGGGCCAGCCGGCAACAGCCGATCTGCCGGTCCCACAGGGCCCGCGTCCGGCGTCATCCGCGAATAGTGCGCCGCGCGGCCCAGCAGTGCGGCCAGGATCTCCCCGAGCAGGGCTGACGGGACCCGGACACCGCCCCCAATTACGAGAGGAGCACCTGAAGCCGTGTTCGTTCGTGGGAGTGCGCGTGAAGGGTCCATCCCCCCGTGTGCGCCGGAGCGCTTTTCAGGGAGCCCCATCACGCTCGCGGAAGAGTTTCAGCCGCCCGGTGGCGCGGCGCCCTTCCGTGACGATGGTGACCTGGCCGGGATCAAGCTGTTCCAGACCATGTAGTTTCCCCGAGTGCTGGAAGGCGAGACGGACCCGCGCGATGCCGCTGACACCTGAGAGGAATACGGGTGCACGTCGGGGCCGACGGGTAAGGTGCAGTTCGAGTTCTTGCAGGTCAGGGAAGACTTGCAAGAAGGGTGGCAGCTGTTCGGCTTCGAGCACGCCTCGTATTTTCAGCGAGACGATGCCTGGTAGCGGCGCTTGGGGAAATTCGACGACGTCGGTGAAGGAAAGGTTCAGCATTCGCAGAGTTGGAACCGCGGCCAGTGCTGCGAAGTCGAAGGCCATGGGTACCTCTTCCAGCATGAGCTGGTCGATCCGGCTTTCCGCGAGCGACGCCAAGTCCGACAGACGTTCACTGCCCCGTACGCGGAGATGGCGCAGCTGAGGTAGTGCGCTCAGGACGGGCAGTGCCAGGTTTCTGCAGCCTGGCGAGCCTATCGTGAGAGAGACCACCGCATGGGGTGCCAGCGTATCGGCGATGTCCGGCCCGAAAGGCGTGAGAGCCGGGAGGCACACGTTCGGAACCGTGCCCAGCAGGGGGAGGTAGCCAAGCTGCTCGGGGCTCGTGATGTGCACGATGACGTCCGAGCGAGGGCAGTCGGCCAGGATGGTCTCGGCAAATGCGGCAGCATCGAAGTATTCCCACGTCTCCACCAGCGCCTGACGGATTTCCGCAACTGGCGAATGGCTGTACGCCCGCAGTTCGTTCAGCGCCACCTCGCCGCCAATCAAAGCAATCGTCCGCACCGTCGCCTTGGCCTGTTCAACTGTCATCCCGCTGGGGTCGGGAAGGACGTCGAGGACCACGGCCCCGGCCGAGGCGAGGTGCTGCGCGTCCTCGAAGTTCTCCGGAGGGATCAAGAAGGAGGCCCTGCTGGTGACCTCGGCTCGCACCGCCGGATCCAGCGTGGTGGCATTCTCCAGGCTGGCAGCCGCCAGCAGGTGATAGCGGCGACGAAGACCGGGCCGCTGGTCACCGATGTTGACGAGGCGGCGCAGGAGGTAGGCACGTTCACGCTCGCGGGCGTGCCCGACCGCCATACGTACAACGTCCTCCCACTGATCGTCGCCAGCATGCTGGGCCAACAGGTCCAGGTCTTCAGCCTCGACTGCCGCCTTGGCCCCGAGGTAGTCCTGGAATGTACGGTGGATGAAGTCCACCGTCTCCGGAGACGGCTCACGCAACAGGCCACTGCGCAGAAGCAGGTGGCGAAATACCTGCTCGGCACCGTCGTGCGGTGCCATCTGCGGCATAGTCGGCAACCGCTCGCGGATGATCCGTACCGCGATCGACTGTGTAGCCTCGGACCGGCCGTTACGGATCAACCAGTAGGCCAGCCGTTGCAGCAACTGGACCTGCTGCTCCTCGGTGGGCTGCACGCCTTCCGGAGCGGTCACGTCACGTTCCTTGTCCCGCCGGACAAGCAGCATGCTCAGCGCCGCCGCGTACAGGTCCATCCGCCCCTGAGGGAGGTGGGAGTGCCGGTCCCGATGCAATGCGCAGATCAGAGCACACATCAGCGGGTTGGTGGCCAGGCGGTACAGGTCCGACTTGCGTCGCAGCGTCTCGTGCAGGGACGTGCGACACCACTCCACCTCGCTCTGCTCATCCGCCTGGTCGGTGGTGGTCAGCGCCGCGTCGTGCCAGCGGTCCACAAACTTGTCGACGTCGTGGCGGTTGAGCGGCAGCAGATCGAATTCGACGAACTCCCCATCCGACTCCCCGTCCGTAAGCCAGCCGACAGGCACTGCGGAGGGCCGGGTGGTCACCAGGAAGAATGTGCGCGGATACAGCTCCTGCAGGTCCCTGAGCCACTGCCGGGTCAGCAGTCGCTTGGCCTCTGTCACCTCGTCGACCCCATCGACCAGCAGCATGCCGCGGCCGCTGTGCAGTATCCGGTCAACCCAGCCAGCCGGCTGGACTCCGTGCAGCAAACTCCCGCTCGTGGCCAGGAACTGCTCCGGCCGGGGTGGCGTACCCTGCCTGGCCAGGCTGCGCAGGGGAATAACGAAGGGTACTCGGCCGCGCAAGGACGCCAACTCGTGGCCGAATTGCTGCTGCGCGGCACTGACAGCCAGCCATTGAACCAACGTCGTCTTGCCGGACCCAGCCGCCCCCCGTAGCAAAGCGCGGCCTTGCCCGGACAACGCCTGCTCAACCCGCAGCCGATAAGCAGGCAACGCGGCGTCGGACCGGTTCTGGGAGGTGAGCTCAAGACTCAGGTAGGCGGTGTCCAAAGGCCACTGCGCACGGCCTGGACGGCTGAAGTCGAGCCCGAAGATGCTCAGCTTTCCGTACTTGCCCGCGACGTGTGCCAGATACCGCCGTTCGAATTCCGCGTCCTGGCTCGTCGGGTCCGGCAGCCTGGCCGTAAGCGCGTCCACACGCCGCAGCGTCTGGTCGATCAACCGGGTCTGCGCGACCAACGTGTGCGGAATGAAGGTCGAGCGCTGCGTAAAGAAGTGCAGGATATGCAGGCAGGAAACATCCAACAGCGACCAGTACAGATCCGTGGCGTCACGGGACAAGTAACGGGTCGGGTCAGGAGCGGCAGCAGCGAGTTTGCGGGCGAGTTCCGCATGCCCCAAACGCACGGCCTGGATATCTTCCATGTCCACGTCTCCCAAAGCCAGCAAGGTCTTGGCCAAAGCATCGACCACAGCGCGGCGATCACCTTCCGCCACTGCTGGCTCATAAGGATTAGCGTCTACGACTCGCTGCACCAACTTCTTGCTGATCTCGTGGACATCACGCTGGCCAAGCGAGCGTTTCTCACCACGCCAGCTCACTAAGCTCGATACCCGCACAGGCTTGTCCACCAGATCGGCGCCAGACCCCTCCTGGACGAACAGCTTGGCCACGAGTGGACGGATCAACGCTGACGCGACACGCGCTGTGACACCGAGAGCAGACGGATCCAACGCGCCTCCCGCCGAAGCGACACGACCTCTGAATGAACAGCCTAGAGGAGCAGAACTCCCGGATGGGGTCACCTCACGGTGACTTCTCCCCCAAGGACTGCGATGACTACCTCGCCCGCCGCATCACCCGCGCCTGCCGGCCTCTGACGGAGGCGGAGGCCGCGGAAGCTCCGAACCGCGCACCGAGCCCCAAGGTGGTGCAGGCCCCGAGGACCCGCCGACCGGGTGGCCAGGGCCGTGAACGAGATCGCCGACCTGCAGAACATGGGAGACCGGCAGGTCGTGGAACGGCTCGGCAGCCGGAATCTGGCCCAGCGCTTCGAGCTTCCGGAAACCCTGGTGGCCGCCGCACTGCACGACCTCGGCCTCGATCTCGACGACCCGACAGCGGGAACCACGCCGAAGCGATGACTCGCGGCCTCAGCCGGGGCCGCGTGGGCGCCACGTGGCTCAGCCGAGGACGGCGTACACCGTGGACGCGCGGGCGACGATCTGGAACACGACTGACGGCATGTCGCCCGCCGCTACCCCGCCCGGCCGATCGTTGCGAGCCCAGAATCCCGTCGCCTGTGTCGATGCCGCCCTCAGCGACGGAGGCAGAGAGTGACGGGACCTGACCGCCGGGGGACCAGACGGAGATGAGGTAGACGACGGCATCAGGCGAGACGCGTTGCCCAAGTTGTCCGGGCAACGTCGACGACTCCTTCCGCTACGGCGACCATGGGGGTGTTCGGATCCTCGATCATTCGCGCGGCACAGCAAGCATGCCGCTGGCGATGATCGTTGCGGGGATGACGAGGGCGGCCTCACTCATCGCGTAGACGAGCCAGGTGGGCATGTCCCACGAGTCGTAGGGGATGCCGACGGCTGCGGCACTGGCTGCCGCAAGGACCCCTCCGACCAGCAGTGTCGTCCAAGAGCTGACGGTGACTCGCTTGTTGAGGAAGACCTCGTTCTGCCAGTTGGGGGGCGCGCCGGGTGGCGGAGGGGGTGTCGGCTTGGGCCAGCACCGCCACACCACGGCCATGAAGGCGACGCCGCTGATCCACACCATCGCGTCCGCCCACCCGGCCGCCTTGCGCTCCAGCACGGCATTGTGGAATCCGACGGACGACACGGTCAGCATCGACAGGGAGAACAGGGCCGTGACCAGGATCAGCCCACGGAAGAAACGGACTTCGCCGTGCTGGTCGCGCTGGTAGGCCAGCAGCAGCCAGGACAGGGAAAGGATCACCACGATCGCGTCGGCCGCCAGGATCGCCCCTGCGAACAGCTGCTCGGTGAGCGCACGCCGGCACACCAGCTCACCGGCGGTCAGGGCGTACAGGTAGGCGGCCACCGCGAGGCCGAAGAAGGAGGGCAGCAGCAAGCGCAGGCCGCGTGAGGCGTGCCCGTCGCCACCCGCCGCGTTCTTCTCGCCGATCACCATGACAACGGCCGCGAAGACGAAACCCGCGAGGATGCCGCAGAACCCGCTCATGGCCTCTGCCGAGGCGATGGGGTTCCAGTCGACGGTGCCCTGGTCACACCTGTCCGGTGTGAAGCCTTCAGCTATGGTCACAAAGAGTAACGACATGGCCAATGATGGTGGCAGTGAGGCGAAGCGCATACCAGGGGACCGGTTGAGATCCCTGGGGCGTACGGAAGCGAACCGGCGCGCGCTGATCACGCCTGCGCCCCCTTTCGGCCTGTGTCGTCAAGGCGAGGGCAGGGCGTGGGGGTGTTGGCGGAGCCATTGCTGCAGTTCGCGGTGGCGGTACTGGTAGGCGGGCCCGCTGTAGCGCAACAGGCCCGCGGTGACGGCCCAGTCCAGGAAAAGGCCCAGCCGGAACGGCAGACGACGGCGCGAGCTGGCTCGGGCGGTTTGAGCTGACCCCACCGGGGCGGCTTCGATTGGCCCCAGTTGGGGGTCGCACGGTGGTGTTCGGGGGTTGTGGCGGCTTGAAGTGGCCCCGCCTCGGACCTTGCGGTGGGACGCTCGCTGTGGTGTTGCGCGTTGGGGGGACTTCGAGTGTCCTTGACCAAAGAAGAGATCTTTGTGTGTATCCGCCGTGATTCGTGGCGGGAAGGCCTGTCGATCCGGGCGCTGGCCCGCAAGTACGGCGTGCATCGGCGGTTGGTGCGGGAGGCGTTGTCCTCGCCGGTGCCCAAGCCGCGGCGTCCTCCGGTGCGGCGTTCGCCGCGGCTGGATCCGTACAAGAAGACGGTCGATGACTGGCTGCGCGCGGACTTGGAGGCGCCTCGCAAGCAACGGCATACGGTCAAGCGGATCGTCGCCCGGCTGGAGCAGGAGCTCGGTGCCCAGGTGCCCTACACGACGCTGCGTGATTATGTGACGCTGCGGCGTCCGCAGATCGCAGCGGAGGCCGGAGCGCCGGCCGAGGGGTTCATCGTCCGGCACAATCGCCCCGGCTTCGATGCGGAAGTTGATTTCGGCGAGCTGTGGGTGAATCTCGCCGGCTCGGCCACGAAGTGTTATCTGTTCGCTTTCCGGCTGGCCTATTCCGGAAAGTCGGTTCACCGCGTTTCGGCGTCGTGCGGACAGCAGGCGTTCCTCGAAGGTCATGTTCATGCACTGTCCGTGCTCGGCGGTGTGCCGGCCGGTCAGGTCCGTTACGACAACTTGACTCCGGCGGTGACCCGGGTGATTTTCAGGAGTCGTTCACGGCAGGAGAACCCGCGATGGAACGCATTTCATACGCACTACGAGCTCCTTCCTTTCTACTGCGAGCCGGGATTGCGCGGGGCCCATGAGAAGGGTGGGGTGGAGGGCCAGGTCGGCTACTTCCGCCGCAATTATCTGACCCCGGTGCCGGCGGTGGATTCCCTGGAGGATCTCAATGTCAGGTTGCTGGAATTCGAGCGGATGGAGGAATCGCGGCGGATCGGGCTGCGTATTCGCACGATAGGCCAGGATTTCGCCCACGAGTCGGTTTTATTGATGCCGCTGCCGGACGAGGCGTTCGAAACCGGGCTGACGCTGACGCCCCGGGTGGACCGCTACGCGATGGTTACCGTGAGAATGTGCCGCTACTCGGTGCCGGCGCGGTTCATCGGGCACAGAGTCCGTGTGGTGTTGCAGTCGGCCGAAGTGGTCGTTCACGCCGACCGGACGGAGATCGCCCGGCACCCGCGGCTGACAGGCCGGGGCGAGGAACGCTTCGTCCTCGACCACTACCTGGAAGTTCTCCTGCGCAAGCCCGGTGCGCTGGCCGGATCCGAGGCGCTGGACCAAGCCCGGCGTGACGGCTCCTTCACCGCGACGCACGAAGCGTTGTGGGAGGCGGCCAAGATCGCGCTCGGCGACAGCGACGGCACAAAGGCCCTGGTCAAGGTATTGCTGCTGCACCGGCACCTGCAGCACGTGGACGTGATCGCCGGGATCCGGGCGGCCCTGTCGGTCGGTTCGTTCACCCACGATGTGGTGGCTCTGGAGGCCCGCAAGGCCGCCGAAGCCGGCGGCCGGTCGCCAACGGTCGCGGCCGACGCTCAGTCCCTCGCGCTCCCGGCCACTGGCCAGGAGCCGCAGGTCACCAGCCTGACCATGCGACGTGTCTCTCAACTGCCCGGCGACACCAGGCCGCTGTCGGCCCTCGACGCCTGGGACCAACTACTGCGTGTTCCTCGAAGGGAGCCGTCATGACCAGTCCGCACCACAACCTGACCGAAGCCGCCTCCGATGCGGCAATCGACACCGCCTGCCGGGTCCTGCGGCTGCCCACCATGCGTGCCCAGTTCACCGACACCGCCAACCGCGCAGGACGCGAGCACCTGTCCTACCGAGGGTTCCTCGCCGAACTGCTCATGGCCGAGTGCGAGGACCGTGACCGGCGCCGCTCGGAACGGCGCATCCGGGCCGCCGCGTTTCCCCGGCAGAAGTGGCTGTCCGATTTCGACTACCGCGCCAATCCCGCCATCAACCCCGCGGTCATCAACAACCTCGCCACCTGTGAGTGGATCCGCAAGGGCGAACCCTTGTGTCTGATCGGGGACTCCGGAACCGGAAAGTCCCATCTGCTGATCGGTCTCGGCGCCGCCGCGGCAATGGCCGGGTTCCGGGTTCGCTATGCACTCGCAGCCAAGCTCGTCAACGAACTTGTCGAAGCTGCCGACGAGAAACAACTCACCAAAACCATCGCCCGATACGGCCGTGTCGATCTTTTGTGCATCGACGAGTTGGGCTATCTCGAACTTGACCGCCGAGGCGCCGAGATGCTCTTCCAGGTTTTGACCGAGCGGGAGGAGAAAAACAGCGTCGCCATTGCCTCCAATGAATCATTCGGAGGCTGGACAAAAACCTTCACCGACCCCCGGCTCTGCGCAGCCATCGTCGACCGGCTCACCTTCAACGGGGCGATCATCGAGACCGGCACCCAGTCCTACCGGCTTGCTCACACCAAGGCCCAGCAGCAACTGAAAGTAGTCGAATAGCAGCTGCCCTGTTTCGGTGAGAATCCTCGTCGTCTCGTGCCATGAAACTCTGACGAGGCAGTCTCCGCGCTGGTTAGCATCACCGCATGGACAACGATGAGTGGACCGTCGAACGGCATCTAAACGGCAAACCCGCAGAGATCATCGCGCTCTACCACCGGTTCATCGAACTCGCCGAGGAATGCGGCCCGTTCACCTACGCGGTGGCGAAATCCGCCATCACGCTCAAGGGGACCCGGCGCGGCTTCGCCGGCGCGGCCCTGGGCATCAAGTCCCTCGGCGGATACCTCGACCTCCAACGCAGCGTCACGGATCCACCAATCCAGCGGTCCTCGCCCTACACCAAACGACTGTTCGTGCACCACTTCAAGGTGGTCTCGATGGATCAGCTCGACGACAAGTTCGCCGGCTGGCTGCAGGAGGCATACCAGGTCGGTCAGGGTGCACATCTGGGCCGCCCCCTCGCCGAGTAGGCCTGGCCGGGCCCCCGGCGGACGAGCCCCCGGTGGAGCCACGTCAAGCCGAACCCCGGGGCCACTTCAAACCGCCACAATCCCCGAATCCGCCCCCAACTGGGGCCAACTCAAGTCGCCCTGCTGGGGCCAGCTCGAACCGCCCGAGCCACGCGTGGACCTCCTCGCGATCGACGAACTCGGCTACATGGAACTGGACCGCCGCGGCGCTGAACTGCTCTTCCAGGTACTGACCGAGCGGGAGGAGAAGGCGTCCGTGGCCATCGCCTCGAACGAATCGTTCGGTGGCTGGACCAAGACCTTCACCGATCCAAGGCTCTGCGCGGCCATCGTCGACCGGCTGACCTTCGGCGGCAACATCATCGAGACCGGCACCGATTCCTACCGCCTCGCCCACGCCAAGACCCAGCAGGGAAACGGTTGATTACACACCTGGCCAGCCGCCTCACGCGCCGGGCGGATTCCCGTTCGGGCCGGCACTGACGCGGGCGAGCACGCTGTCGGCCAGTTCCTGCGGGGTCAGCTCGCCGTCCAGGAATACGGTGTCGCCGGGCAAGGTGTCCGCCGCGGCCGTGCACGGCTCGATCCTGGACTTGCACCACTGCCGGACCTGCTCATCCTTGGCGGGATCGTCGGGAGTGAAGCTTCGTCCGTCGATCCGCCTCACCAAGACCTCCGGCGAGACTTTGAGGAAGAAATGGTGGGCGACGATGCCCGCGTCCTTCAGCGCACCGAAGATCTCGCCGACATACCCGGGGTTGACCAGCGTCATGGGGACCAGGACGGGGCGTTGATACTCCTCGACTAGGCCCACGGCCAGGTCCGCGACCTGGCGCCGCCACAATCGCAGATCCTGGAAATCGTCGGTCGGCACCTCGACGATCTCGCTCAGCACAAACCCGACCATCTCCGGGTCATAGACCAGAGCCTCGGGCCAACGCGGACGCAGTTCATCCACCAGCGTGCTCTTCCCGCTGCCGAACGCACCGTTCACCCAGACGATCACACGCTTCTCCCACCTCATCGTCAGCGACCCGCGTCCTGGGCACGGCCGTGTCCAAACAGCACACCGTGACACCCAGGCGGGGCCAAATCACACTGACAGATCATGCCCGAACGATCGTCAACTGGGGCCGAAACCCACTGACATGCGGGGCCAGCTCACACTGTCGAAGCCAGTGGCTGCACAACCCGACATCGAACCAGAATCGAACAGTGCGCGATCGTGAAGGCCTGCCGGACGCTGACGGCCCGCTGGTGAGCATCGAACCACCCGACCACCAAGTGGTCCGCGCTGTGGTCCGCGGGCGCCGCCAGGAGACCGACGGCGCGCGGTGGTACCGGCTGGAGCTGCCCGTGTTCGCCCCCGCCGAAGTGCGCGGCCGGTTCACCGCCGAACCGTCGCCGGTTGTCTTCACCCCCCTGCCGACGCGTGCGCGCGCATCCAGGGCCGGGACTACAGCGACGTCCTTACCGAGCGCGCGGGGCGGACCCGGGCCTGCTACATCGAGCAGCGTCCGGACGCCGACGCCCCGGCGCGGTGGGTGGTCCAGCGGGGGCCCACACACGCGCGGCCGTCCAGCCACGGTCGTCGAGGCCGGTCAGCACCGCCTCCACGAACTCCCGCCGGTCCATGCCGATCCTGGCGCTGCCGGAGCCCGACATCACCCCTGGGGCGAGCGGACATCGACCAGGCGGCCGCCAGCGCGACCGCCCCGGAGAGTTGAACGAGGCGTTTGGTTGGTGCCTCAGGTTGGCTTGCGCCACACGGAGATGTGCTTCGCGGAGTCCTGGGTGAACGGCGCCCCGTCCCAGTTCGCGACGCGACGTTCCAACTCGAGCCCGGCGATCCGTGCCATCAGGTCGAGCTCTGCCGGCCAGGCGTACCGGTGCCGGGAGTTGCTGCGGCGGTAGCGGCCGTCGTCGCCGTCACGGGTGAAGTGGTGCGAGACGAGAATCTGCTCGACCAGGTCGAAGGTGTCGAAGCCGAGATGCTGCTCAGAGACGTCGAACGGCACCGCGACCTGGCCGGGTGGCAGGAACCGCAGCGGCGGCACGCCCAGCTCGATGACGAATCGGCCGCCGGGCTCCAGATGACGTGCGGCGTTACGGAAGCACTCGACCTGCTCGTCCTGCGTGAGCAGGTTCGTGATGGTGTTGTAGACGAGATAGACCAGGGCGAACTCGCCGGGCACGACGGTGGTGGCCATGTCCCCGATGGCTACCGGGAGTGTGTCCTCGTCGGCCTTGCGCCGCAGCACCGCTGCCATGTGCTCGGACAACTCGATGCCCACTACCGGCACGCCGCGCTCCCTCAGCGGGACCCCCACTCGTCCGGTCCCGATGGCGAACTCCAGTGCCCGGCCGTCTCCGGCCAACTCGGCAAGGAACGCGAGAGTCGGTCCGAGAACGGCGGCCGAGGACGTCTCAGCCTCCTCGGCGTCGTAGCGGTCGGCGGTCGCACGGGTCCACAGCTCACTGCTCGTCACGGGCGGCCACTGTGCCGGGTGCCGAGGGGCGCTGTCCACGTATTTACCTTCCACCGGCTCCGAGGGGCGCGTCAGGTCCGTGGTGCGGTGGTGCCCCTCGGCGCAACGAGCACCGCCCACAGCCCGTCGTCGACTTCCCACGGCTTCGACCGAGCCACCCCACGCGAGGGCGCTCCGGGATGACGGGTTCGGGCCGGGAGCCTCGCGGGCATGAGCGTCAGTCACACCCCGTGGCGTCTGCCGAGCTCGCGCGCCTGCTCGCGGGCTTCGTAACTGACATGCGGCTCTGGTCCACTTGATGTGGTCGCGTACGCAGGGTGACTGGTGATCTTCGCTCGCCTCATGCGGGTTTCAGTGGTCGTAGGCGGTCAGCGCGCGCATGACCGGCTGGCCGCGCATGAAGCCGGCTCCCCTCATCAGGCCCCTTGGAACCGACCTTCTAGGCTGGCGCGGTGACTGATGAGCAGGAGTGGATGCAGCCGTCGGGAGTGTGGGCCACGGCGGTGGGGGTGGCCAGGGTGCGGGCGCTGGAGACCGAGCGGGAGAACGCGCTGTTCCGCGACCCGCTGGCACAGGCCTTCGCCACCGCCGGAGGCATGTGGCCCTCCTCGCCGCCGCTGCCCGATGACGCGGCCGCACGACGCCGCCGGCTGGCCGTGTCGTTCTCCATCGTCATCAGGACGAAGTTCCTCGACGACCTGTTGCAGCAGGCCTCCGCGTCCGGGGTCCGGCAGGTCGTGCTGCTCGGCGCCGGCATGGACAGCCGGGCCTTCCGGATGGACTGGCCCGAGGGCACCCGGCTGTTCGAGGTCGACACCGCCGCGCCACTGGACTTCAAGGCTTCGGTGCTGCGCGAGGAGCGGGCCGTCGCGCGCTGCGAGCGGATCACCGTCGCGGTGGATCTGCGTGAGGACTGGCCAGGCGCGCTGGCCGCCGCAGGGCACGACCCGGCCGTGCCGACCGCATGGATCGCCGAAGGACTACTGATCTATCTGCCCGAGGACGCGGTGGAGCTGCTGCTGGCCCAGATCAGCACGCAGTCGGCGGCAGGCAGTCGGATGGGGCTGACATTGGGCTCACGCGGCGTGATCGAGCGCTTCGGCGCGGACGCCGCGCCGGGATCGGCGGCGTCCATGTGGATCTCGGAGATGCCCGACGACCCGGTGGGCTGGCTGGCCGGGCACGGCTGGGAGGCCGACAGCCACACCCTGCGCGAGCGCGCTGCCGCCTACGGCCGCCCGATCAGCACCCCGCCGCAGCGCGAGGAGCGGCCCGGCGGACTGATCTCGGCGGTCCGCCGGTAGAGCGCCTCCCGGTTCCCTGGATGATCAATTCCAAGGGGGCCTGATGAGTGGAGCCAGGTTCATGCGCGGCCGGCCAGTCATGCGCGCACTGACCACCTACGACCACTAAAGTCCGCCCGAAAATCGCCTGGCTGGACGGTGGTGTGGTCGACAGTCCTTCGCCGTGAACGAAGTGCTGCCGCAGTTGAACGAGCTGCTGTTTTCCTCGTGATCTGCCGACGGCGGGCAAGTTCGTGGTGGTGTCGTTGCGGGTGCGGAGGGGCGATGCCTGTCACCCCGGGACGACGATGCCGCTGTCCCGGCGGTCTTGCGGGGCGGCTCCGTCCAGGGAGATACCCAAGAAGGAGAGGAGGATCATCAGGGTTCCACCGCAGACGATCGCCGAGTCGGCGAGGTTGAAGACCGCGAAGTCCTGAACTGAGATGAAGTCGACGACGTGCCCTCGAAAGACTCCAGGCGCCCGGAAGATCCGGTCAGTCAGGTTGCCAAGCGCACCCCCCGACAGCAGGCCCAGGGCGAGAGCCCACGGGAGGCTGCGGAGCTTGCGTGAGGCCCGCACGATGACCACGACGACCGCCAGCGCGATCGCCGTGAACACAGCAGTGAACGCCTGGCCCGTGCTGAACGCCGCACCCGAGTTGCGGATCACCTGGAGAGTGAGCACCCGGCCCACAACGCCGACGGGCTCGCGGTTCTCCAACCGCGAGACGGCCAGGAACTTGCTGCCCAGGTCCAACGCGTAGGCGAGACCAGCTGCTGCCAGCAAGGCAGCCAGACGGCTCTTCCTCAGAGCCCGGGCGCCGGCACCGGTTCCTGCTGTCCCACGCCGCGGTTGCGAGGAACTACTGGCAGGCATGATCCACTCCACTGATTCCGAACCGCCATGACTGAACGACATTACGACACAACCAGCGCCTGCCGCCCTGAAGCAGCCCAACGCGGACGCTGCGCCCCGGGACTACCCAACACCACCAATACAACGGCAGATTGATCGACTGCACCACGACAGGGGACACGACCAGGACGAAGCCGAAACCAGAACAGCCTTCAATGCAGAACGATCGCCATCGCGGTCACTCCGCATGGCGAGGCCACCTGGAAGCAGCTGCGCGCTCGGCGAAGGCCGGCGCTCACCGCTCTCGCGGTAGGCGACGTCGGTGGCGCGCCAGCACATACGGCTCACCTCACATACACCGTGATGTCGTGTCGGACGAGCCGGGGTGATCCCCGCAGTCGGCTTCGTGTTCGTCGCCGACGCAGCCTCGATCGTCAGTCGAGGCCTTCGATGATGCGGAAGTCGCGCTCGACGCCGTCAGCAAGTGCGGCCAGCGCCTCCTGGTAGGCCGCACTCGCACGTGCGGCGACCGCCTGTTCGAAGCTGTCGAACTCGATCAGGATGGTGCGCTCGGCGATTCCGGCGTCGTATGCGACGACCCGGCCGTCGCGGGCGAGCAGCCGCCCGCCCGCGGCCGCTACGGCTGGACGAGCCAGCTTGTTGTAGGCAGCCAGCTTCTCGGGGTCCGCAATGGTGCGGTAGACGCTGACCCAATAGCCCTTGGCCACGGTACCTCCTGTGTTCGGAATTGATGTTCAGAAGCATGCTCAGATCCATGGCCGGCGCGCTGTGGGGTCAGCGAGCCGACGGAGACGGCGTCGAAGTCGGACGGCTTCGATCCTCAGCTTCCGGTTCGACTCGACCGGCCCGGGCCCGGCACACCGTCTGGGGCTGTGTTCGGATCGGTCTCGGGTGAGCGTCGGCGGGCGAGGGCGAGGCCGGCCATCGTCGTGATCGCCATCGCGGCGACGCCGACCAGCGCCGCGGTCGTGTAGGCGTCGTCGTTCGGGAAGAGGCGGCCGGTGGCGGTGCCGGCGGCCAGGACCAGACCGCCGATGGCGCTGCCCAGGGAGTACCCGACGCTGCGGATGACGTAGTTGAAGCTCATGGCGCTCGACGTCTCGCTCTGGGGGGTGACGGCCAGGATGACGCCGGGCATGGCGGCCGAGAAGCTGCCGACGCCGAAGCCCAGCACGCCCATGGCCGCGAGCAGTTCGGCCAGGTTGGACCGGGCGGTGGCGAACAGGACGAACCCGCCGCCGACGATGGCGGCGCTGCCGGCCAGGAGCAGGGGGCCGTCGATCCGCATCCGGACCCGCGGCGTGAGCTTGCCGGCGACGAACCCCAGCACGGAGAACGGGATGAGGACCAGCCCCGCCACGAAGGTGGTCAGTCCGAAGCCGTAGCCGGCGCTGTGCGGCGTCTGCGCGTAGCGGGTGATGAGCGTGAGCAGGAGGTACATGCCGCTCCCGCCGACGAACATGGCGATGTTCGCCCCGGCGACCGCCGGGTGCCGTACCGCCCGGACGTCGACCAGGGGCGTCTTGGTTCGCAGTTCGGAAACGGTCCAGACGCAGAGCAGGAGTACGGCGGTGACGGCAAGGGTCACCGCCACGGCGAGGTGTCGGCTCCACAGGCTCCTCTCGCCGGCCAGGAACAGGACGAGGAGCAGTCCACCCGCCAGGACGAGCGCACCGGCCACGTTCACGTGAGCGGAGCGGCCTTCGGGAGCCGCGGGCATGGAGCGCCACGCGGTCACGAAGGCGATGGCGGTGACGAGCAGGCCGAGACCGTAGGCGGCCCGCAGTCCGCCGAACTCGGCGAGCAGCGCGGCCAGCGGGTAGCCGACGCCGGCTCCGATGATGGAGACCACTGAGATCAGGGCGATCGTGGCCGCGCTGCGCTCCTCGGGAAGATGGTCGCGGGCCACGCCCATCATCAGCGCCGTGAGACCGAGTCCGACGCCTTGGGCCGCTCTGCCCACGAGCAGCCAGGCGAACGGCAGCGGCAGCACGGTGAGCGCGCTGCCGACGACGACGATCGCCAGCGTGGCGAGAATCGTGGCCCGCCGGTGCGGACCGGCTCCGAGCCGGCCGAGGACGGGTGTGGCGACGGCGCCGCTGAGCAGGGCGATGGTCAGCGTCCACTGCGCGCTGTCGAGGGAGACGTGGAACGTGGTCGCCACGCTGGTGATGAGCGGCGTCCCGAGGCTGGCGACCGCCGCCACGACCAGGGCGATGAACATCAGGGCGGGGACCAGCAGACGTGCCTCGGAACGTATCAGGGCAGTGCTCATGGGCTGGTCATGAGCCTGGGCCGCGGTCACCGGTCCGACTCCTCTCGGGCGTGGCTTTCGAGCTCGGCCAGATGCAGCAGCGCCGGAAGGGCTGCTGCCAAGGCCTCGACCTCGTCACCGGTGAGTTCGTCGATCAACCGCGCGTACGCGTCGACGCCCGCCTGGCGTCGCGTCCGGACG
>Ga0307517_10003832_pt1 | contig 23343 bp, 25 predicted proteins | sample 23_EM_MG_FD_194515 | JGI IMG/M metagenome (GOLD analysis project Ga0307517, IMG submission 194515) | Populus trichocarpa ectomycorrhiza microbial communities from riparian zone in the Pacific Northwest, United States - 23_EM | ecosystem: Host-associated > Plants > Roots > Unclassified | place...
CCAATTTGTCCTACGCGATGTTTTCCGGCGGTGGGCTCGGCTGGGCGGATGCGGCGATGAAGCGCGGCGAATTCGCGGTCCCGGCAGCGCCGCCTGGCGAGCAGCCGGATTTGTCCGGCCTGTCGTGTCGGTTCGAGGAGATCCCGTCCGCGCGGGGTCTCATTCTCTCCGTGCTGGTGGTGCCGGCCAAGGGCGCCGATCCGCTCGCGTTCCGCAACGCCATCGAGGACATCATCGATCTCGTCGAACGCAGCCCCGATGCGGGACGGCCGGTGCCCGCAGGCGGCCCCGAGATTCGTTTCCCGCCGGCGGGCGTGGAATATGAGACGCTTGCCATGCGCGGCAGATCGAAATTCGGGCGCCGCAGCTTCGTACTGGCCAACGCGCTGTGGGCTTACCTCGTCCTGCGCTCCGGCATCAAGGTCGGCAACTTCGTGCCGAAGACCTATATGCAGCAGGTGGTAGAGAATTCCGACTTCCGCAAATATGACGATGGATTGCGGATGATCCTGGATTGCACACCCGAACTCGCGCAGGCGCTGACGCAACGGCTGGAGGCGGCGGCCTCAAACGGCATCGTGCGCTATGGCCTGCACCGGCAAGACGCGGCAATGATGACCTGCTTCACGCCGTCGGTGATGCGCAGCGACCACGTCCACTTCATCGACGGCGCGCGGGGAGGTTATGCTTCGGCGGCCACCGCGTTGAAAGCAACGGCGGCCTGAAGTGCTTCATTCCTCATGGTGAGGAGGCGCACTTGCGCCGTCTCGAACCATGAGAGCCCCGATGCCGCTATCCTTCGAGACGCACGCTGACGCGTGCTCCTCAGGATGAGGACAATACCGCTCAGTGCCCGGCGCGGGTCCAGGTCTCGCCGCCGCAGAACGCGCCCATGCAGCCTTCGACCCGCAGCGTATCGGGTCCGGTCACCGCGACATTGCTCGCATAGGTGCTGCCGTCATCGGCGTTGTAAATCTGGCCCGACCATTTGCCGGGGCCGGTGGCGTGCATGCCGCTGAACAGCGGCAGCCCGATCATCGGGCGTTTCGCCAATGCCGGATTGGGATTCTTGTCGTCGACCTGCGGCTTGCCGGTGGCGGGATCGGTCGGCTGCTTCAATCCGACGATGACGCCGCAAATGCCGCCGCCGCATTTGCTTACGCGTACCCGGGCGTCGCCGGCCTGAGTTAGCCAGATGCCACCAGGTTCGCCGGCGCCTTGCCCGCGCGCCGTTGGTGCGGCCAGCAATGCCGCGAAAAGCGCAATGATAAAACCTGTCTTGCGAACCATGAATCGTTCCCCAAAAAAATCAGGGTCTGCATAGCAATAAATCAGATTTGTGCAACGCCGGATTGAGTGGGGCTGACCCGACTATTTGCCCCACCGCGTCACGCGAATGAACAGCACCGTCGAGAGGCCGAACACCACCATGGCGCCGCCGACCAGGGCGAATAAGGCCCAGGCCGGTGCGCTCGATGACGCCAGCCACCAGCCGCCGAGCCCGACCAGCAACAGCCGGATGGTTCCGGCGAGCACGGGACCGCCGACCTTCGCCGCACCCTGCGAGGCGAAGTAAAGACAAACGCCGGTGCCGAAGAAGCCAAATGCCGGGCCGGCGAGCGCGAAATAGGAACTGGCGGCAGCCATCACGCCGGGATCGCTGGTGAACAGCGAGACCCAGAGTGCCGGCTTGATCGCGACGACAAGGCCGATCAGGCCGACGGTGAGGCCGGCCGCGGCGGCCGCGGTCCAGGCCACCCGGCGCGCCCGCGCCACGAGGCCAGCGCCCATCGCCATGCCGACCATCGGCACCGAGGCGACGCCGAACGCGAATGCAATCGGGACCAGCAGGAATTCCAGCCGCGAGCCCATGCCGTAACCGGCCAGCGTCTCGGTGCCGAAGTCCGCCAGGATTTTTGTGAAGATCAGGATGGTCAGCACGGTCTGCAGCGGCGACAGACAGGAGACCGCGCCGACCTTGAGAATGTCGAAGAACATGTCGCGCTGGAACGTGAAGGCCGCGAAATTCAGCTTCAGCCGGCTGCGGCCGCTGGCGAGGTACCACGCCAGGAAGATTGCCCCTAGCGAGAAGGCGGCGAGCTGGCCTGCGGCGACCCCGGGCATGCCCAGTTTCGGCAAGCCGAATAATCCGAGACCAAGGCCGCCACCGACCGCGACCTGCACGATGGCGACAGCGATCAGCACGCCGGAGGGGATGCGCATATCGCCGGTGCCGCGCACCACCGAGGCCAGCGTGTTGACCAGCCAGATCGATATCGCGCCGGAGAACAGCACTTGCGAATATTGCACGGCTTGTTCGAGCACGCCGCCGCGGCCGCCGAGCAGCGAATAGAATTGCCGGCCGAAGGCCAGCATCATCACCGTGAAGAATAATCCGGCGCAGGTGCCGATCATCGCCGCATGCAGCGCCAGCGTTGCCGCGCGCTCGCGATTGCCGGCGCCGAGCGCGCGGCTGATGGCGGAGGAAACGCCGCCGCCCATCGCGCCCGCCGACATCATCTGCGTCAGCATCACGAATGGAAACACCAGCGCGATCCCGGCCAGCGGCTCGGTCCCGAGCCGGCCGATATAGGAGGTCTCGGCGACCGCAACCAGCGCCGTGCCGAACATCGCGATCGCGTTCGGAAGCGCGAGCTTCAGCAGCGTCGGCAGGATCGGCGAGGTCAAGAGGTTGTTGACCGGGGCGGGCGGCACGGCAGCGGGGCGCATGTCGATCGGGGCGTCAATGGTCATGCGTCACCGGTTAGTCGGCCCCAAACGACAATCCAGGGCGATATATTACGACCAACATATTATCGACTGGCGCCAGTTCAAGCCACCCATCGCCACGCAGGGGTCACCAGGGCAGGCCGCATAGGTCGAGGGTGCCGTCGCGCGGGGCGCGGCTGATGTCGAACACGAAGGGAGCCATCGCCTCGAAACGGATTCGGCCCCCAGGCTGCTCGGCATAGACCTCGCCGGTGAAGGGGTGCCAGCCGCGCGCCTGGTAGAACGCATAATTGTGCGGTTCGCAGAACAATAGCGCGAACCGGAGCGCTTCGTGCTGGCGCATGGTCTGGACCGCGGCGCCAAGGGCGACGCTGGCGTAACCACGTCCGCGGCAATCCTCGCGGGTCGCAACCCCGCCAATGCCGCCGATGTTGACCTTGCGCCCGTTCCACGTCGCGGTGCGGAAATAGATGCCGACATGGCAGGCCAGACCGTCTTGGGACGATTCTTCAGGCGCGTCGATCAGCACGCGCAAATCGGCATGCGCCCATTCGACGTGGCCCCAGGACAGTTTCTCCACCAGATGGCGCGGCCAGACCGCTTTCATCAGCGGTTCGACCCTCGGCCATGATGCGTCCCCGTTCAGGACGTCGATCTCGATGCTCATTTTTTGTCCCGTGAAGCCGTGCGTCCCGTCATACGCTGGACGCGGAGCATCGTTACCGAAGAACGCGCCTGTTTTGTCAAATTGCGGTGTTTAAGCGCGATGGAACCTTCTATAAGGGTTCCCGTTAGACCACGTCTCCCATCATTTTCGGACATCACCCCATGACCTTCACGCTGCCCAATCTGCCCTATGCCCACGACGCCCTGGCCCCCTATATGTCCAAGGAAACGCTGGAATTCCATCACGACAAGCACCATCAGGCTTACGTGACCAACGGAAACAACGCGATCAAGGGGACCGAATTCGAGGGCAAGTCCCTCGAGGAGATCGTCAAGGCTTCGTTCGGCAAGAATCCGGCCGTGTTCAACAATGCCGGCCAGCACTACAACCATCTGCACTTCTGGAACTGGATGAAGCCGAATGGCGGCGGCAGCAAGCTGCCCGGCCGTCTGGAAAAGAAGATCACCGAGGACCTCGGCGGGCTCGACAAGTTCAAGACCGATTTCGCCGCCGCCGGCGTCGGCCAGTTCGGCTCCGGCTGGTGCTGGCTGTCGGTGAAGAACGGCAAGCTCGAAATCTCCAAGACCGCCAACGGCGAGAGCCCGCTGGTCCATGGCGCAACTCCGATCCTCGGTTGCGACGTCTGGGAGCACTCCTACTACATCGACTATCGCAACCGCCGTCCGGACTATCTGAAGGCGTTCGTCGATAGCCTCGTGAACTGGGAATATGTCGACGAGCTGTTCGGCAAGGCTTCCTGACCGTCATTCCGGGATGGTGCGTTAGCACCAGACCTCAGGTGCGCAATTGCGCACCGGGGAATCTCGAGATTCCGGGTTCGATGCTTCGCATCGCCCCGGAATGACTCGAAATGAATTTTCATGGGGCGGCAGTCTAAGACTGCCGCCCTTTCGTCTGCGCCCGCGGGCGATCCGTGCGGAGCGGGCTTCGGACGTCGTCGCGCGTGCCAGCCGCAGTTCTTGTCAGGCTACCGAGTCAAAGCCGGCAGATAGCTCGCGGCCGGTTCGAGCTTCGCCGCCTGCCAGGCGGAGCCGCTGCTGCCGAGGAGCTTCACAAACGCGGTGGCGGCGTCGTCCTTGCTGCCTTTTGCCAGCACCGCCGCCTCGTAGACGGTGTGTTGCTGCAGCGGACCAGGCAGCGTTCCGGCGAGCGTCGTACCCGGCGGGAATTCGGAGACGTTGAAGAAGCCCATTTCTGCTTCACCGTCAGCCACGAGCTTACCGGCGACCGCCAATGCGGCGTAACGGGTCTTGGGTGTGACCGCGTCCGTAATCCCGAGTTTGGCGATGGCGGTGGCGGCAATCGCTCCCGACGTATTGGCCAGCGCCGGGTCGCTGTGGGTGAGGGATTTGGCTGCGAGTAAGGCCGCCTTGAACTTCTCGGGCGTCGAAACGTCGGGCGCGGACGCTCCTGTCTTGACCGCCACGCCGACACCGACGCGCGCGAGCGGCACGCGGCTGCCGGGTGCGATGTTGCCGGCCTTGTCGTGGATGTCCATCGCCGGCACCGCGAGGATGATCGCGTCGAAGGTCTTGCTCTTGAGCTCTTCGTCGATGTTGAACGGCGGACGGATGGTGAAGGTCACCTGGTGGCCGGTTGTGTTGGTGAAGGCCTCGGCAATCGCCTTGGCGGCGGTGCTGGTCGAGCCGACGCTGAGCACACGCACCTCTGCGGCCGCAGCAACGCCGGCCGATGCGACAAGCGCGAGCGCGATAACGCCTGTCCGGACGAACCGCATGGTCTTCTCCCTGTTTGTATTGTTGCGTTGACTGGAAATGTCCTACACTTGCTCGATGCCGGTAACAAGATTGGGTGGGCCAGCGCTTACAAGCGCTGTTACCGCTGATTTCACGATCTGGAAAATGTTGCGATGAGCTATCTGTTGGTTTTCTTCGGCGGCGGGCTTGGTGCCACCCTGCGCCATTTCATCAACCTCATCTGCGCCCGCTGCATCGGCACCGGATTCCCCTGGGGCACCTTCATCATCAACATATCAGGATCGACCGTGATGGGGCTGATCGCGGGCTATCTCGCCTTCAAGGGCGAGCCGTCGCAGCCGTGGCGGCTGTTCCTGATGACCGGCATTCTCGGCGGCTACACCACGTTTTCGGCCTACTCGCTCGATGCGGCGCTGCTTTACGAGCGGGGCGAACTGGGGCTCGCCGCGCTCTACGTGATCGGATCGGTCGTGCTGTCGATTGCCGGGCTGTTTGCCGGCCTGGCGCTTGTGCGCCATCTGACCTGAGCAAGGCACGTGACGCCCCCGCATGGCCATCCCTGAGAGGCGCATGGATGGCGCGGTTGTTCCGTTTGCGTGAGGCCCCAGCGGGGACTAAGCAGGGTTGAGACTCAACCCGCCGATTCATTGCATTGTCAGAACCTCCCTTGAAACAGCCGGCGCCGGCCGACGATAGCGCGGAGGCCGAAGCGGCGCCGCGACGCAAGCGCAAGCCGGTCGGCTGGTCGATGATCTTTATCGGCGTGCTGGTCGCGGTCAGCGCCACGCTGGTCTATCGCCGCGACGGCCTCGACGGCGTGCTCAAAATTCTCACCCACGATCTCGCGCTGTTCGGCGAAATCCTGCCGCGCGTGCTGGCCGGCTGCCTGCTCGGCGCCTTCATCGCGGAAATTCTACCGCACGAAAAAGTGTCGCGATCGCTCGGGCCGAACTCCGGCCTGAAGGGATTGCTGATCGGCACCGCGTTCGGTGCGATCCTGCCGGGCGGGCCGTTCACCGCCTATCCGGTGGCGGCGGCGCTGCTGACGGTCGGCGCCGATTTCGGCGCCACCATCGCCATGGTCGTGAGCTGGACGCTGATCGGCTATGGCCGCGCGGTCGCCTGGGAGTTGCCGATCCTGGGCACCGATTTCACGCTGTGGCGGATCGTGATCTCGCTGCCGATCCCGGTGCTGGCCGGCGCGCTCGGTCGCTTCGTCTATGTGAGGATGTATCGCAAGGGCGAGCCGTCATGACGATCAGCGCGCTCATCATCGACATCAGCCTGTGGGGCTCGGTGCTGGTGCTCGCCTTCATCGCGTTCCGGCGCGGCCGCGTCGTTGTCGTTTCGGCGGCGCGCGAGGGTGCGCTGGATTTCATCAACATCGTGCCGCGGATTGCGCTCGGCGTGATCGGTTCCGGCTATATCGCCGCTGTCATTCCCCCTGAAGTCATCACCGGCTGGCTGGGCCCGGATTCCGGCTGGCTCGGCGTCCTCACCGCCGTAATCGCGGGTGCTGCGACCCCGGGAGGCCCGGTGGTGGGCTTTTCGATCGGCGCGGTGGCATTGAAGGTCGGCGGCGGCCCGCCGCAGGTGATCGCCTATGTGGTCGCCTGGGCCCTGTTCGCCTTCCAGCGGATGATCCTGTGGGAAGTCCCGTTCATGCCGGCGCGTTTCGTCTGGTTCCGGGCCGCGGTGTCGGTGCCGTTTCCGTTCCTGGCAGCGGCCTTGGCGATGGCGATCGGGAAGCCGTGAGGTTTCTCAAGCTATTGAAAACAGAGGGGTTTTCTTCTGGTGGGCACTACCGAAGACGCGCCGTTTTTTGGGCTGCTGGGAAGCCGCGCTTCTGGTAGAATGCATCCCATGGAAAAGCAGGACATCCTTGCCAGGTTGCGCGAGCATGAAGCCGCCTTGAAGGCTCAGGGTGTGAGCCATGCCGCCCTGTTCGGCTCGCGCGCCCGCGGCGACGCCCGCCCCGACAGCGATATCGATATTCTGGTCGAAATCGCGCCGGACGTTCGGATGGATGTTTTCAAATATGTCGGGATCGTTCACAGCATCGAAGATCTGTTTCCGGTGCGTGTGGATGTTTCAAACCGGATTGCGCTCAAGCCTCATGTGAAGCCGATCGCCGAGCGCGAAGCCATTTATGCATTCTGAGTCCGTCAAGCTTGCCTTGTACGACATTCGGGACAACATCCTGCTCGCCAGCGAATTTGTCGAAGGCTTGACTGGCCAGGAATTCGGCGAGTCGCGTTTGCATCTCTATGCTGTGACACGCGCGCTGGAAATTATCTCGGAAGCAAGCCGCCGGATGCCCGACGATCTGCGCGATAGACATCCTGAATTGCCTTGGCGGTCCATCCGGGATGTTGGCAATTTCTACCGGCATCAATACGACAATGTCGCCGCGTCCTATGTCTGGGAAACCGTGACGGTGCATCTTCCGCCCCTGCTTGCTGCGGTTGTAGCCGAGATCAAGGCGTTGGAAGGCGAGATCTGATCTCCGATGGCGCCAACGCGTGGACATCCGCTATGTTATAATATAACATAACGGGATGCCTCACCCCCATTCCCACGATCATGGCCACCACCACGCCCATAGCCACGGCCCCTCGACACCGCATCCCGCCCAGCCGGCGCCGTGGTCGATCCTGCGGATGACGGTGGCGGCACGGCTGGGCGCGGCGGTCGCCGTCAGCGCCTGCCTCTGGGTGGTCGTGCTGGTGGCGATGAGGTGAGCATGTCGGCGCAGCCCAAGATCCAGGTCCAATTTCGCGACGTCACGCTGGGTTATGACCGGCATCCGGCGGTCCATCACCTCAATGGCGAAGTCGCCGCGGGCGCGCTGCTGGCGGTGATCGGGCCGAACGGCGCCGGCAAGTCGACGCTGTTTCGCGGGCTCGCCGGGATCCTTAAGCCGCTGGCGGGATCGATCGCGCTTGGCGGTCTCGACATCAGGGATATCGCCTATCTGCCGCAGACCGTCGATATCGACCGCACGTTCCCGATCTCGGTGTTCGATTTCGTCGGCACGGGATTATGGCGCTCGACCGGATTTTTCGGCGGCATGGGCCGCGCGGCGCGGGACAGAATCGCGCAGGCGCTGGCCGCCGTCGGCCTCAACGGCTTTGAGAATCGCACGATCGGCACGCTGTCCGGCGGCCAGATGCAGCGCATGCTGTTCGCCCGGGTGCTGTTGCAGGATGCGCGGCTGATCGTGCTGGACGAGCCGTTCAACGCGATCGACGCCAAGACCTCGGCTGATCTCTTGGTGCTGGTGCAGCGCTGGCACGGCGAAGGGCGAACCGTGCTGGCGGCGCTGCACGACATGGATCTGGTGCGCAACCATTTCCCCGAAACGTTGCTGCTGGCCCGCGGCGAAGTGGCCTGGGGCGCCACCGCTTCTGTGCTGACGGTGGAAAACCTCACCGAGGCGCGGCGGATGTGCGAGGCGTTCGACGACGGTGCGGCGGCCTGCGCCGTCGACAATCTGCCGTCGCGGGCGGCCTAGCGCCGATGCTCCATGATGCGCTGATCGCGCCGTTCACCGAATTCGAGTTCATGCGCCGCGCGCTGGCGGCGGTGATCGCGCTGTCGCTGGGGGCGGCGCCGATCGGCGTGTTCCTGATGCTGCGGCGGATGAGCCTCGTCGGCGACGCCATGGCGCATGCGATCCTGCCGGGCGCCGCGATCGGCTTTCTGGTCTCTGGGCTCAATCTGTTCGCGATGACCACCGGTGGCCTGATCGCGGGTTTCACGGTCGCGATCCTGGCCGGCGTCGTCGCGCGCACCACCGAGCTGAAGGAAGACGCATCGCTCGCGACCTTCTATCTGGTCTCGCTGGCGCTCGGCGTCACCATTGTCTCGATCAAAGGCACCAATATCGACCTGCTGCACGTGCTGTTCGGCAACATCCTGGCGATGGACGACCAGACGCTGCTGGTGATCGCCTTCAATGCCACGATCACCTTGCTGGTGCTGGCGGTGATCTACCGGCCGCTGGTGATCGAATGCGTCGATCCGGTGTTCCTGCGCACGGTGAGCCGCGCCGGTGCACCGGCGCATCTGGCGTTCCTGGCGCTGGTTGTGATCAACCTCGTCAACGGCTTTCATGCGCTCGGCACGTTATTGGGCGTCGGGTTGATGATCCTGCCTGCGGGCATTGCGCGGTTCTGGTCGCGTGACATCACCGGCATGATCTGCATCGCGGTCGCAAGCGCCATGGTGTCGGGGTATGCCGGGCTGGTGCTGTCGTTCCAGACCAAGATCCCCTCTGGGCCTGCGATCATCCTGGTGGCGGCTGGGATCTATGTGGTGTCCGTACTGTTCGGCAATGTCAGCGGCCTGGTGCGGCAGATGTTCCCCGGCCGTCATCTCGAGGCGTAGCGGCGATGCGGCGTTTGTTCGGGCTCATGTGTCTGGTGCTGATCGCGACGGCCGCGCCAGTCCGCGCGCAGGAGCGCGTCAAGGTCGTCGCCAGCTTCTCCATCCTCGGCGATTTCGTCCGCAATGTCGGCGGCGATCGGGTCAGCGTCACGACGCTGGTCGGTCCCGATAGCGACGCGCATGTCTACTCGCCGACGCCGTCAGATGCGAAAAAGCTTGCCGATGCCAGATTGATTTTTATCAATGGCCTTGGCTTTGAGGGCTGGTTGCCGCGGCTGATCAAGTCTGCAGGGAGCAAGGCTGCCGTCCTGACCGCGACCTCGGGTATTGCACCGCTCAAGCTCGGCTCTAATGCCGATCCGCACGCCTGGCAATCCGTCGCCAATGCCAAAATCTATGTCGGAAATATCCGTGATGCGCTGGTCGCCGCCGATCCCGCCTCGGCCCAGGCCTATCGGGCCAATGCTGAGGCTTATCTGGCCAAACTCGACGCGCTCGACCGCGAGGTGCGCGAAGCCATCGCTGGGATTCCCGAAGGCCGCCGCAAGCTGATTACCAACCACGACGCCTTCGGCTATTTCGCGACCGCCTATGGCCTCGAATTCATCGCGCCGGTGGGGGTTTCCACCGAAGCCGAACCCAGCGCCCGGGATATCGCCGGTATTATCACCCAGATCAAAAAGGCGAAGATTCCGGCCGTTTTTCTCGAAAATGTCAGCGATCCGCGCCTGATCCGCCGGATCTCGGCCGAGACCGGCGCCAAGGTCGGCGGGACGCTTTACTCGGACAGTTTGACGGGCGAAAAGGGCGAGGCCCCCACTTACATTGAGATGGTCAGGCACAATATAAAGGCCCTGACCAGTGCGCTCGCGAACTGAGAGGCAGGGGCCTCCCTGCCGGCCCGAGCGCCGGAAATCCCGCTCCGGAGCTGCCATGTCTGAACTGACGTCCCAAAAAATTCCTGTGACCGTGCTGACGGGCTATCTCGGCGCCGGCAAGACCACGCTGCTCAACCGCATCCTGTCCGAAAACCACGGCAAGAAATACGCCGTCATCGTCAACGAGTTCGGCGAGATCGGCATCGACAACGACCTCATCATCGGTGCCGACGAAGAAGTGTTCGAGATGAACAATGGCTGCGTCTGCTGCACCGTGCGCGGCGACCTCGTGCGCATCCTCGACGGGTTGATGAAGCGCAAGGGCAAGTTCGACGCCATCATCGTCGAGACCACGGGCCTCGCCGACCCGGCGCCGGTGGCGCAGACCTTCTTTGTCGACGAGGACGTGCAGAAGAATGCCCGGCTCGATGCCGTCGTGACGGTGGCCGACGCCAAATGGCTGAGCGACCGGCTGAAGGACGCGCCGGAAGCCAAGAACCAGATCGCGTTCGCCGACGTCATCGTGCTCAACAAGACCGATCTCGTCTCCAAGGCGGAACTGGCCGAAGTCGAAGCCCGGATTCGCGGCATCAACCCGTATGCAAAACTGCACCGCACCGAGCGCTGCAAGGTGGCGCTGTCGGACGTGCTGGAGCGCGGCGCGTTCGATCTGGATCGCATCCTCGAGATCGAACCGGAATTCCTCGATGCCGGCGACGGCCATGATCATCACCATGATCACGACCATCACCACGGCCATGACCATCATCACGGCCACAGCCATGGCGGGCTGAAGCATTACCATGACGAGGAGATGCAATCGCTGTCGCTGCGCACGGACAAGCCGCTCGATGCGACCAAATTCATGCCGTGGCTGCAGAACCTGGTCGCCGCCGAGGGACAGAAGATCCTGCGCTCCAAGGGCATCCTCGCTTTCAGCGACGATGACGACCGCTACGTGTTCCAGGGCGTCCACATGATGCTCGAAGGCGATCATCAGCGTAGGTGGAAGGATGACGAACGGCGCGAGAGCCGCCTCGTCTTCATCGGTCGCGAACTACCTGAGCAGATGATCCGCGACGGTTTTGAGAGCTGTATCACCACGTGATGAAACAGTTTGATCCGGGCGAAGGCCCCTCCATCGCTTCGATCACCGACAAGGTGCGGCCGCTTGCGGTCGGCATGCCGGTATCGTCTGTGCATTTTCTCGGTGAGAACGCGGTCTTCGTCGGTGCCGAGGAGAATGCCGCGATCGTCAATGCCGACGAGATCTCGCGTGTCGCCATTCATGGCGGCGTGGTGCTGTGCGCGGCATCCGACGGCGCGCGTGTCGTTACCGGCGGCGATGACGGCAAGGTTGTTGCGCTCAACGCCAAGGGCGAGGTCAGCCTGCTTGCGACCGATGCAAAGCGGCGCTGGATCGACAATGTCGCGCTGCATCCAGACGGTGCGGTGGCGTGGTCGGCCGGCAAGGTCGCTTTTGTGCGCAGCGGCAAGGCCGAGGAAAAATTCTTCGAGGCGCCGTCCACGGTGGGCGGGCTCGCATTCGCGCCAAAAGGGCTGCGCCTTGCGATCGCGCATTATAACGGCGTGACGTTGTGGTTCCCCAACATGGCGGCCAATGCGGAAGTGCTGGAATGGGCCGGCTCGCACCTCGGCGTCATGTTTAGCCCCGACAACAAATTCCTGATCACCACGATGCACGAGCCGGCGCTGCACGGCTGGCGGCTCGCCGATAACAGGCATATGCGCATGAGCGGCTATCCCGGCCGCGTTCGTTCGATTGCCTGGAGCGCCGGCGGCAAGGCGCTGGCGACATCAGGCGCTGATACCGTGATCATGTGGCCGTTCACCAGCAAGGACGGCCCGATGGGCAAGGAGCCGGCGATGCTGGCGCCGCTGCAGGCGCGCGTCTCCGCGGTCGCCTGTCATCCGAAGCAGGATATTTTGGCCGCCGGCTACAGCGACGGCACCGTGCTGATGGTGCGCATCGAGGACGGCGCCGAAATCCTGGTGCGCCGGCGCGGCAACGCCGCCGTTTCCGGACTGGCCTGGAGCCCCAAGGGATCGCTGCTCGCCTTCGCCACCGAAGACGGCGATGCGGGGATGGTCGAGCTGTAGCCGCGCCGCTTTGACCCAGGTTCCCGCGGAACGATCCTTCACACCAGCCGTTGATATCGCGAACAATTTCGCGGTGAACGATATGTCTGCCGATCACAACAAGCGCAGCTACCGGAATGATTTTATCGTCGCGACCGCGCTGGTCACGACGGGGCTGGTGATTTCAGGCCTGTCCTTGGCCGAACTGCGCGCACGCGATCCACAGCAACTGGCGCAGGCGACCCCGCCACTGCAATCGACGCCGGGCGCGGAAACCAAGCCTGCGGCACCGGCCGAGCCAACAACGACGGGAACCCGTCCGTCCAACGTTCCGCCCGAACCGGCGCGGCCCGACGCTGACGCGCAGAAGGCTGGTGCCCAACCCGCGCTGCCGCCGGCGCCCGCCGAGAAGACGGCCGAGCCGATCAAGCAGAAGTAGTCGATCCGCGCCTCGTCATTCCGGGCTCGCGCTTACGCGCCCCCATTGTTCTTTGACGCCGTTTTGACTGCGTTGCCGATTTTCCAGTCTCGCCTGCGTCACCCGACTGCTTCATACTCGCGTAATCCGCGCGACCGCGCAGGTGACGAAAAGGGCAGGCCATGAAGATCGACGATGTCAGGCGAACCGCGTATTCGATGCCGCTGACCAACCCGTCCTTCCCGCCGGGGCCCTATAGGTTCTTCAACCGCGAATATTTCATCATCACCTACCGGACCGATCCGGAAGCGCTCGCGGCGGTGGTGCCGGAGCCGCTCGAAGTGACCGAGCCGATCGTCAAATACGAATTCATCCGCATGCCCGATTCAACCGGCTTCGGCGACTATACCGAAACCGGGCAGGTGATCCCGGTCCGCTTCAGGGGTGAGGAGGGCGCCTATACCCACGCCATGTATCTCGACGATGAAGGACCGATCGCCGGCGGCCGCGAAATCTGGGGATTTCCGAAGAAGCTGGCGAAGCCGAAGATCGAGGTCGAGAGCGATGTGCTGGTCGGCTCGTTGCATTACGGCTCGGTGCTCTGCGCCTCCGCCACCATGGGTTACAAGCACCGTCCGGTTGATCACGACACCGTGCTGAACGGCATGAAGGCGCCGAACTTCATTCTCAAGATCATCCCGCATGTCGATGGCAGTCCGCGGATCTGCGAACTGGTGCGCTTTCATCTGCAGGACATCACGCTCAAGGAGGCCTGGACCGGTCCGGCGGCGCTTGGCCTGTTTCCCCACGCGCTATGCGACGTCGCCCGGCTGCCGGTGCGCGAAGTGGTCTCCGCGCTGCACTTCAAGGCGGATTTGACGCTGGGATTGGGGACGGTGGCGTTCGATTATATGGCGAAGTGAAGCGCCAAGCGCTTGCTGATTACTGCGCGCCCTTGAGCGTGCAGGAGGTCGAGCAGGTCGTCATCACGCCGCGCTGGCACGAGATGCAGACGGAAATGCACTGCTTCAGGTCCTTGGGATTATAGGGGGTGTAGAGCTTGCGGGCGCAATCATCGATCGAGCCGGTAATGTCGTTGTTGGTGTCAGGCTTGCACCCGGCCAGAACGACTGCCGACAGCATGATTGCAATGATGGCGCGCATGTTCATCGCTCCACCGAAGAGGCCATCGCAGCGGCCAGGACGGCTCAAGGTCCTCGCAAGAGAGGTACCCTTCAGGATGGCGCCATTTCATTAAGCGAGCGTTACGAGGGACGGGCCGCCCCTGATGCTGCAGCGCAGCAAGGGGCGGAATCCAAAATATCGAAAACAACCCCATGCAAAGTAAGAATGCGCCCCGGCTGGCAGCACTCCAGCTGCTTATGTCCGGGGCACCAGGAGCGAAATGGACCGTCGTCACGGGCCCGACCTGATCCTCAGCGGACCAGGACGTTCCGGAACTGCCAGGGATCCGCGGTGTCGATGTCTTCCGGGAACAGGCCCGGACGATCCGTCAGCGGCGTCCAGTCGGTGTAGTAACCCTTCACCGGGCCGAGATACGGCAGCTGGATTTCCAGCAGACGATCGAAATCCATCTCGTCGGCTTCAACGATGCCTTCGTGCGGGTTTTCCAGCGCCCACACCATGCCGCCGAGCACGGCCGAGGTCACTTGCAGGCCGGTGGCGTTTTGATAGGGCGCGAGTTGGCGGGTCTCTTCGATCGAGAGCTGCGAGCCGTACCAATAGGCATTGTTGTCATGGCCGAACAGCAGCACGCCGAGTTCGTCGATGCCATCGACGATTTCGTTCTCATCGAGGATGTGGTGCCTTTCCTGCATCTTGGCTGCGCGGCCGAACATTTCATGCAGCGACAGCACGGCATCGTCAGCCGGATGATAGGCATAGTGGCAGGTCGGCCGATAGACCGCCGTGTCCGATGCGTCACGCACCGTGAAGTAATCGGCGATCGAGATCGACTCGTTGTGGGTGACGAGGAAGCCATACTGCGCGCCGCGGGTCGGGCACCAGGTGCGCACGCGCGTGTTGGCGCCGGGCTGCATCAGATAGATGGCGGCGCCGCAGCCAGCTTCGTGGGTACGTGCATTCTCGGGCATCCATTTTTCATGGGTGCCCCAACCGAGTTCGGACGGCTGCACGCCTTCCGACAGGAAGCCTTCCACTGACCAGGTGTTGACGAAGACATCAGGCTCTTTCGGCGACTTCGAGCGCTGGGTGTCGCGTTCGGCGATGTGGATGCCCTTGATGCCAGCCTGCCGCATCAAGTCCGCCCATTCTGCCTTGGTCTTCGGCTTGGGGGCATTGAGCTTCAGATCAGCGGCGACATTGAGTAGCGCCTGCTTGACGAAAAAGGAGACCATGCCGGGATTGGCGCCACAGCAGGAGACGGCCGTCGTCGAGCCCCCGGGGCGCGCCTTCTTGGCGGCCAGCGTCGCTTCGCGAAGGGCGTAGTTGGAGCGCGCTTCAGGGCCCTTCGAAGAATCGAAATAGAAGCCGAGCCAGGGCTCGTTGACAGTGTCGATATAAAGAGCGCCAATTTCGTTGCAGAGCTCCATGATGTCGGTAGAGCCGGTATCGACCGAGAGATTGACGCAAAAACCCTGGCCGCCGCCTTCCGTGAGCAGCGGGGTAAGCAAGTCGCGATAATTGTCCTTGGTCACGCCCTGCTGGATGAATCTTACATTGTGCTTCTCGCAATGTGCCTTGCGGCCTTCGTCCTTGGGGTCGATCACGGTGATGCGCGATTTGTCGTAATCGAGATGCCGCTCGATCATCGGCAACGTGCCTTTGCCGATGGAGCCGAAGCCGACCATGACGATGGGGCCGGTAATCTTCGCGTAGATCTGCGAGGCAGAGCTCATGGGATGGTTTCTCCGAAAAAGTGCTGGCGGACAAATGGTGAGGGGTGGATCAGGCGCTGCGGCGCTTGGCGGTCACTTCGATCTCGATTTTCATCTCGGGCTTGTAGAGCCCGGCGACCACCAGCAGCGTGGCGGCCGGGCGGACGTCGCCGAGGACTTCGCCGCAGACCGCGAAATGGGCGTCCGCGTCGTTGGCGTCGGTGATGTAATAGGTCGCGCGGACGATGTCGGCCATCGCGAAACCGCCTTCTTTCAAGGCGGCCTCGATGGTCTTGAAGCAGTTCCGTGACTGGCTCGTGACATCATCCGGCATCGTCATGGTGGCGTAGTCATAGCCGGTGGTGCCGGCGACGAAGGCGAAATCGCCGTCGATCACAGCGCGGCTGTAGCCGGCGGTCTTCTCGAACGGCGAGCCGGTGGAAATCAGTCGGCGGGGCATCGGAACCTCGATTAGCGGCCTGATCCGGAATAGCGGGATTGGCGCGGTTTAAGGGCTTTTCGCCGGACCGCGCAACCCCTGGCGGAATGGCTCAGGCCGCGTGGGGCACGGCGTGCAACGCCTTCTTCGTGCGAGATGCCCTTGCCTTGGGCAGCGGCGCGCCGGACGCCGATATCATGCCCCAGGCGCCGTCGAGCGCGCCGTCGCGCAGCTCGAGGGCGAGCAGGCGGTCGCGCTCGAACGGGCCGGGCAGCGACAGCTCGCCGGTCTTGCCGCCCGAGAAGCCGAAGCGGGCATAATACGGCGCGTCGCCGAGCAGGATCACCACGCCATGGCCGCGTTGCTTTGCCATCATCAGCGCCTGTTCCATCAGCGCCGCGCCGACGCCGTACTTGCGGCTCCCGGCGTCGACCGCGAGCGGCCCTAGCATCAGCGCGGGCACGCCCCCGACGCTGACGTGCCACAACCGCACGGTGCCCACGAGCTTCCCTCGTGCCACGGCCGACAAGGCAAGGCCTTCGGCGGGCGCACGTCCGTCACGCAGGCGCTGGCAGGTGCGCGTATGGCGGTTCGCGCCAAAGCAGGCATCCAGCAGCGCTGAGCGCGCAACGACGTCCGAAGCCCGCTCCGCACGGATCGCGAACGGAGCGGCATTCGGGGTGAGGGGAACAGTGGTCTTCCGCAAAGCAGTCATGGCACGTCAGTCCTCACTCCGACGGCAAATCACGCCGCGGAGCGTTGTTTCGAAAAATTTGGATGTATGGAAAAAGCCGGCGCACCGGCTTCCGCTCTATCGCTCCCTCTCCCGCGCTTGCGGGGGAGGCGTAGGCGGCCTACGGCCGCCGTCCTTGGTTTAAGAACGCCGATGCGCAGCATCGGCTATGGGTGGGGGTTTCTCCGCGAGCACCGACGCCAGCGGAGAGACCCCCACCCGGCGCTTCGCGCCGACCTAAGAGCGAGCTTCGCTCGTCTCGACCCCCGCAAGCGGGAGAGGTGAAGTACGCAGCGCCTCGCTACCTCAGATGTGGTAGGTCCGCAGCGGCGGGATGCCGTTGAACGCCACCGACGAGTAGGTCGACGTATAGGCGCCGGTGCCTTCGATCAGCAGCTTGTCGCCGATCTCGAGCGTAACCGGGAGCGGATACGGCAGCTTCTCGTACAGCACGTCGGCGCTATCGCAGGTCGGGCCCGCGAGCACGCACGGCGTCATGTCCGCACCGTCATGCGGGGTGCGGATGGCGTAGCGGATCGACTCGTCCATCGTCTCGGCGAGACCGCCGAACTTGCCGATGTCGAGATACACCCAGCGCACCTCGTCCTCGTCGCTCTTCTTGGAGATCAGAACGACTTCGGTCTCGATGATGCCGGCATTGCCGACCATGCCGCGTCCCGGCTCGATGATGGTTTCCGGGATCTGGTTGCCGAAATGCTTGCGCAGCGCACGGAAGATCGACCGGCCATATTGCATGACCGGAGGAACGTCCTTGAGGTACTTGGTCGGGAATCCACCGCCCATGTTGACCATGGACAGGTTGATCCCGCGCTCGGCGCAGTCACGGAACACCGTCGAGGCCATCGACAGCGCGCGATCCCACGCCTTCACCTTGCGCTGCTGCGAGCCGACATGGAACGAGATGCCGCACGGCTCCAGGCCCAGACGCTTGGCGAGGTCGAGCACGTCGACCGCCATCTCCGGATCGCAGCCGAACTTGCGCGACAGCGGCCACTCGGCGCCTGCGCAATCATAGAGAATGCGGCAGAACACCTTGGCGCCGGGCGCGGCACGGGCGATCTTCTCGACTTCGGCGGCGCAGTCGACCGCGAACAGGCGAATGCCGAGCGCGAAGGCACGCGCGATGTCGCGCTCCTTCTTGATCGTATTGCCATAGGAGATGCGGTCCGGCGTTGCACCGGCAGCCAGCGCCATTTCGACTTCGGCGACGGTTGCGGTGTCGAAGCACGAGCCCATCGAGGCCAGCAGCGACAGCACTTCCGGCGACGGGTTCGCCTTCACCGCGTAGAACACGCGGCTGTCCGGCAAGGCCTTCGCGAAGGTCTGGTAGTTGTCGCGCACGACTTCGAGGTCGACCACGAGGCACGGCTCGGTGTCCTGGCCCTCGCTGCGGCGGTTGCGCAGGAATTCCTGAATACGTTCGGTCATAGCACTCTCCCAAACGGCCCAGCGACGGGGATCCGTTCAAAAAATTGGTGTCGGATATGAGCGCCCTGGCCACATCGCGCTTTGGAGGCGCAACGAAGCCACGAGACTCAAACCAGACTGTGCTGCCGTGGATTGGTTGGGAGTTTCCCGCCCGCACACCTGGCAATGAAGGACAAGCCTTTTCAGTAGCCCGCGCCGGCGTTGGAATGCCGGTAGAGACCAAAAAAGCCCGATCCGTCGTTGCTTTAAGTCGCGTCCCCCGTTGAGAGCGGGGTGCGCCGGTTCGCCTCCGGCTGCCAGTCACGGTTGCAAAGGATGCAGAGACCTTCAACGGCATCTCTTGAGAGAGATGCTGGCCACTCTAACTTGAATGACCCTCGGTTCTTCATCCCTTGGCGGCTGTCCGGCCTCTTGTCCGGATACCTACCGACTGACACACGACCACAGGCACGTGCGAAATTGGGCAAGGCTGGAAATAAGGCTTTTGATTCTGCTTCGCAACAATTTTTTTAGGCTGGGGATAAATTTCCTCGCGCGTGCTTACAAAAACGTTCTCGGCGCGTCGCTTGACGTCGCCAGCGCGGCTCTCGCCGTCGCCAGCGCGCCTCTCGGCGTCGCCAGCGACATCAAGAGACGCGCCGACGGCGTCAAACATGAACAGACGTTAAGATTTCTCGGGGAAATTACGGAGTGTCGTCGCGTGAAGCGTGATCGTGAAAGCGCCTGTGCCGCAGCGGTTTCTTCGCTGTCGCGATCAGCGGCGTTTCCAGAAGGGCTCGATGCGCTGCGCCGCGCGGATGAAGCCCGCCATGATCACGACGCCGAGACCGAACAGCACCGCCTGCAGGATGTGCGCGCCGGTGTCGGACAGTCCGAACAGGATCGCGAGCGCCCAGCCGCCGGCGAATGCCGCGCCGAATACTTCTGCGCCGATCAGGATCGCCGCCGAGATGACGGTGATGACGCTCGGCCAGACGATCTCGCTCTTGGCGCCGGAGGTTGGCTGCATGCTCATGAAATAGGTCCTGTTTGCGGGCGCAATCTCTCCGAAAAGGCCCCCACTATCAAGCTTAAAAGGCCCAAAAACGCCTTATCGCGTGATATAGATTGACGCAGTATTTCAGAGCATTTTCGAGCGAAGTGGGTACCGGTTCGCATAGCAATCAAGTTCACACAGATTGCGTACTTATCGCGGTAGGAAATGCGTCAAAATAAAGCCTGGAGCGCCAAAGCGGCTTCAGAGGCCAAGACGGGATTTGTGATGTCAGAAACGCAGCAAAATGCAGCCCCTTCGGAAGCTCCGGCCAATCCGCTCCTGAAGCCGTGGCAGACGCCGTTCGAGACGCCGCCGTTTGCCGAAATTCTTCCCGAGCACTTTCTGCCGGCGTTCGAGCGGGCCTTTGCCGATCACGCGGCCGAGGTCGCCGCGATTACCCACGATCCCTCCGCGCCCGACTTTGCCAACACCATCACGGCGCTGGAGCGCTCCGGCAAGCTGCTCTCGAAGGTCTCGGCGGTGTTCTACGATCTGGTGTCGGCGCACTCCAACCCGGCGCTGCTGGAGATCGACAAGGAAGTGTCGCCGCGGATGGCGCGGCACTGGAATCCGATCATGATGAACGCGGTGCTGTTCGGCCGCATCGCGCTGCTCCACAATAACCGCGCCACGCTCGGCCTCACCGGCGAGGAGCTGCGGCTGCTGGAACGCAGCTACACCAATTTCCACCGCGCCGGCGCCGGCCTCGACGAGGCCGCCAAGGCCCGCCGGGCCGAGATCAACGAGCGGCTGGCCGAGCTTGGCACGTCGTTCAGCCACCATCTGCTCGGCGACGAACAGGACTGGTTCATGGAGCTCGGCGAGGACGATCGCGCCGGGCTGCCCGAGGCGTTCGTCGCCGCCGCCAAGGCCGCCGCCGAAGCGCGCGGGATGGCCGGCAAGGCGATCGTGACGCTGTCGCGCTCTTCCGTGGAGCCGTTCCTGAAGAGCTCCGATCGGCGCGACTTGCGCGAAAAGGTGTTCAGGGCTTTCACCGCCCGTGGCGATAATGGCAACGCCAACGACAACAATGCCACCGTGGTCGAGATCCTCTCGCTCCGCGAGGAGGCCGCCAAGATCATGGGCTATCAGACGTACGCGGCCTACCGCCTGGAAGATTCCATGGCCAAGACGCCCGAGGCGGTGCGCAGCCTGCTGGAGCGGGTCTGGAAGCCGGCCCGGGCCCGGGCGCTCGCCGACCGCGACGCGCTGCAGGCCATGATCGCGGAAGAGGGCGGCAATTTCGCGCTGGCGCCATGGGACTGGCGCTACTACGCCGAAAAGCTGCGCCAGGTCCGCGCCAATTTCGACGATGCCGCGATCAAGCCGTATCTGGTGCTCGACCACATGATCGACGCCGCCTTCGACTGCGCCACCCGCCTGTTCGGCGTCACCTTCACCGAGCTGAAAGATGTCCCGGTCTGGCATCCCGATGTCCGGGTCTGGGAGGTCAAGGGGCGCGACGGCAAGCACAAGGCGCTGTTCTATGGCGACTACTTCGCCCGGTCCTCCAAGCGCTCCGGCGCCTGGATGACCTCGCTGCGCGACCAGCAGAAGCTCGACGGCGAGATCGCGCCATTGGTGATCAATGTCTGCAATTTTGCCAAGGGCGCCGACGGCGAGCCGTCGCTGCTGTCGCCGGACGATGCGCGGACCCTGTTCCACGAGTTCGGCCACGGCCTGCACGGCATGCTGTCCAATGTGAACTATCCCTCGCTGTCGGGCACTTCCGTGTTCACCGATTTCGTCGAGCTGCCCTCGCAGCTCTATGAGCATTGGCAGGAGCAGCCGCAGGTGCTGCGGCAGTTCGCAAAACACTACCAGACCGGCGAGCCGCTGCCGGATGAACTGCTGCAACGCTTCCTGGCCGCGCGAAAATTCAACCAGGGCTTTGCCACCGTGGAGTTCGTCTCCTCGGCGCTGATCGATCTGGAGTTCCACACCCAGCCGGCTTCAGCCAGCCGCGATGTCGGCGCGTTCGAGAAGGCGGAGCTGGAGAAAATCGGGATGCCCGCCGAGATCGCGCTGCGGCACCGGCCCACGCAATTCGGCCATATCTTCTCCGGCGATCATTATGCGTCGGGCTATTACAGCTACATGTGGTCCGAGGTGATGGACGCCGACGCGTTCGGCGCCTTCGAGGACGCCGGCGACATCTTCGATCCGGCCACCGCCAAGCGCCTGCATGACGACATCTACTCGTCCGGCGGCTCGCGCGACCCAGAGGATGCCTATGTCGCGTTCCGCGGCCGCGAGCCGGAGCCTGACGCGCTGCTGCGCCGGCGCGGACTGCTTGAAACAACACCGGCGGCCTGAGTTCTTTGTCGTCCCGGCGAAGGCCGGGACCCATAACCCCAGATGCCCGTTATGAAGGAAAGATCTTTGCTACACTTCAGAAAAGAGACGGCACGGCGTATGGGTCCCGGCCTTCGCCGGGACGACGTTTCGCGGATAATGTTCGGATTGTTGGGCCTGATCGTCGCGTCGCTGCTGGGTTCGGCCCCGGCCCACGCCCATCCGCATGTCTGGATCACCGCCAAGAGCGAGGTGGTCTATGCGCCCGACGGCTCGATCTCGGGCGTGCGCCACGCCTGGACCTTCGACGACATGTTCTCGACCTATGCGCTGCAGGGCATCGAGACCAAGACCAAAGGCGTCTACAGCCGTGAAGCGCTGGCGCCGCTGGCGCAGATCAATGTCGAAAACCTGAAGGAATTCGGCTTCTTCACCTTTGCCAAGGCCGACGGCAAGAAGGAGAAGTTTCTGGAGCCGGTCGATTACTACCTCGAATACAAGGACGAGGTGCTGACGCTGCATTTCATGCTGCCGGTGAAGACGCCGTTCAAGGCCAAACAGACTGCGCTCGAAGTGTTCGATCCGGCGTTCTTCATCGATTTCAAGTTCGACGAGAAAGAGCCGATCAAGCTGGTCGGCGCGCCTGCCGAATGCAAGCTGCAGTTCCAGCGGCCCAATGACGGCACCGCCAATGCCCAGCGGCTCAACGAAAACAATTTCATGAGCGGCGACAATTCCAACTACGGCGCGATGTACGCCAACAAGATCCTGGTGGATTGCCCGTGAGGCCGCGTAGCGGCATTACCCACGCGCTCCTGATCGGGATCGTCGCACTCGGCACCATCGTCGCGGTCGACGGCGCCTTGCACATCCTGTTGGCGCAAAATCCGTTCGGCGGTCCGCGGCCGGCCATCGCGCCTGAGCCGCAGGTCGGCGGTATCCTCGGCTGGCTCTTGGCAAAACAATCGGAATTCTACCGCGAGATGTCGGCGACCATTCGCGCCGCCAAGTCCGACGGCTCGGCGGTCTGGACGCTGTTGGCGATCTCGTTTGCCTACGGCATCTTTCACGCCGCCGGCCCCGGCCACGGCAAGGCGGTGATCTCGTCTTACCTCGTCGCCAACCAGGAGACCGCTCGGCGCGGCATCGTGCTGTCGTTTGCTTCCGCGATGCTGCAGGCGCTGGTCGCGGTGCTGATCGTTGGGATTTGCGCCTGGCTGCTCAACGCCACCGCCAAGACGATGTGCGGGGCGGAGCGGGTCATCGAGATCGCCAGCTACGCCTTGATCGCGGCGTTCGGCGCCCGGCTGGTCTGGACCAAGGGCGGCGGTTTTATGCGCGCGCTACAGGCAAAGCCGGTGCCGGTGATGGCTACCGCTACGGCTTCGGCGAGCCATCACCACGATCATGGCCACGATCACCATCATCACGATCACAACCATGAGCATCATCACCATGCCCACGCTCATGCGGATGCCCACGCGCACGGTCATGGCCATGCGCACGCTCATGCTGACGCTCATTCCCACGCAGACGACCACGTCCATGACGAGCATTGCGGCCACTCCCATGGCCCGACGCCGGACCAGCTCGCCGGTCCCGGCGGCTGGCA
>Ga0307517_10003833_pt1 | contig 23334 bp, 19 predicted proteins | sample 23_EM_MG_FD_194515 | JGI IMG/M metagenome (GOLD analysis project Ga0307517, IMG submission 194515) | Populus trichocarpa ectomycorrhiza microbial communities from riparian zone in the Pacific Northwest, United States - 23_EM | ecosystem: Host-associated > Plants > Roots > Unclassified | place...
TTCATCCTTATTTTTTTGTTTATTTGTATTTGGTCCCCATTATTTTAAATTTTATTTGTCTGATTTGAGATAATTTCTAGGATTTATCCTTATTATTTTGATTGTTGTGTTTTTTTTTTTTTTTTTGCTCTGGTAACTTTTTGAAATTGAGTTTTTTGTTTTTATTTTATCCTTCATCATTAAATTATTCTGGAATCTAGATTCTTCTTTGAGCCCGAGTCTAACATTTCACAGGCTACAGGCGTGGGAGATTAACCTAACTTTAGAAGATTTGTCCGAGTGTTGTTTGTTTATTTATCCTTTTTTTTTAAGCTCATGTTATTTCAATTCATCCTTAAGCATTTATTTAATTGGAGATTGGAATATGTTATTTTTATTTATGTGCTTTCTACATCCTTTGTTTTATCCTTTTTGTTTTTGTTTAATTGGGTCATCTCAGTTTTTTTTTTCTTTTAATTTTTTGTTCTTTGTTAAATTAATTAGAATTAATTGATTGAATGTAGACATTAAATGTTCAACCAATGATGGTTGGTTCAAGTGGTTCAGTGATTGTTCCCCTTAAGCAAGGTCTCAAGTTCGGGCCTTGTGAATGGAGTATATCATCACTGGAAGAGCTTTAACCCTTAATGGGTTGACTTGACTCGACCGGATTAATTAGGGTCCAGTGGACTTCTAGATACCGAGGTTTAGAAGAAAAAAAAAGACATAAGATGCTCATTTCGTGATGTTTTGCTTGGCTCGCTTTCTTGGTCATTGCTCTAGTAACATATGCGGTTTTTTTCACTATCACCATACAACCTTTACCAATGATGTTTGAACCGTCTCGGTGAACTCTTCTAGTGGGGGAATGGTGTCAACGGAGGAACGACGAGGAGCCTTCGATGAGTGTTTCTTTCTTCTCCTCCCAGATATGATATTGACAATTTAATTTTTTAGTTAATTATTGACAAAAAAAAATTTTGTTCGATTCAACTATTGTTGTTATCTTTTTTTAATTGTATTATTAGATTACCCAATACTATTGGATCCAGTAAAGTTAATGACATAAGTTTTAAATTTTTCTTTTTTATTTAAAATTATACCATCTAAGCATTTTTTTTACATTAAAAAATAATTGACCAGTCATACCCACAGTATAGGGTAGGGCACAGATTTAGATGATCCTAATTTTTGAACAAAAAAAAATCAAGGGACATGCCTTTCTTTATAGTTATGTTCAATTAAATTAGTGATAATCTTTTTAAAAAACTTGAATTAGTATAACAAAATAATTTTTTATGCTTTCCTTGTAAAAGATTAGAAACAAAATAATTTGGATTAAAATTAAAGATAAAACACACAGATTTATAATCACATTCAACTTATTTAGTGCCATCCAAAAAAGAAACAAAAATATTTAGTGCCTTGTGGAACACCAATCAGGATTTTGTGCTTAGATGCAGAACACGGACCATTTCGCAATCAAACATGGCTGTGCTTTTTACGGATGATAGGACTCAAAATGCAGGCAAGGGCTTGATGCAACACTAGAAGAAAAACATATCGATCCCACTCTTGAAGAAGGGCCGGTGAAGTGCATGAAATACATTTATAGGCAAGCAATTTCTGCCACTCTTGAAGAAGGGCCGGTGAAGTGCATGAAATACATTTATAGGCAAGCAATTTCTGAAGTTAGATTTACGCTTGTTCGTTATTATGACCAACCTCAAGAGGCGTAGCGTGATGACAAAATACTTGAGATCTGCACAGCAGATCTCGAGTTCGAGTCAAGACGTGCACCTCTTATAAGAGCCAGATCTCGAGTTCGAGTCAAGACGTGCACCTCTTATAAGAGCCTGGAACAGTCAGGGTTTTACTCGCTCATCTGGACCGACAAAATACGCTTTCCAGAAAATGGAGTTTCCTCGAATGAAAAAAAAAAGTTATTATGACCAACCACGTTGCTTAGCCAGGTGGTTGGCAGCAATAACAAACAGTAATCACCGAACCCTCTGTTCCCTTTTGAGTCCTTCAATCCCAGACATTGTATCACGCAATGGTTCAACTAGAACAGTCATTGATAAGCATGCCTCAAAAAGTTATCGTGAAAACTAGTTAAGAAACAAAAGCAATTAACATTCCCTCAATAATATCAAAATCCAAAACTGCCTGCACTACACCATTATTATCCTCCTTGTACATTGCAAAAAAGATGATACTCCAACTCGCTTCCACACTTGTTGCTCAAGTTTTTCTTGCAGGCTTGGGAGCACTACCCTGATCTCTGTGCTGCAGCAGACATCCAATTGAGGTTTAGCCAAGTCTGCCTAAGCCTTTAATCAATTTTCAGAGAGTGCTCATTGGATTAAACTATGCAGCCAACGGAAGTTCCATTGCAAGATTGGATGAAATTGGAGTGGGAAGCTAGCCTGTTGCCTCCATTGCAATTTATCTCATGTTACCCTCCCGCAAGACATCAATCATATTGTAGATCCGCTTGTCAGCCTTTGATTGAATCTGCGTTTTAATCACATTAAAATTACTACCGGCAATCAACTTCGAAACATCACATTGAAATTACTACTGACAATCAACTTCGAAACCACGTCTAAATTTCTCAATAACATATGTATTCCCAGAAGGTTTTATCATAGGATCTTCAAATAGTGAAACTACCAAAGAAGAGCAGTGAAGTAGAAGAGGTAGTGATTACAAGAGCTGAGCACGAAAAAATTGGCAATAGAGGTTTTATGTCAAGGAGCTATCCCATTATGAATATAACTAAATTAAATCTTAAGTATGAGAGGATTTGAAGCATTTTCACCTTCTTAGCAAGGAAAAGTACAGCATCAACTGTACCCTCAGCATAGATTGATCTACCGCACACATTATGTTGAAACTCAAATGAAACACTGCAAGAAAAGAAATCCAAAAGATATTGTTTTAAACAAAAAAAATAAATAAAATAACAGAATCCAAATAAAAATGAACGCGAATATTTTTTATTACGTTTTATCAGGTGACGACAGATAATACAAATGAAATGCATGACCAGACAAATACTCCTCTGGAACTCCCACCAACTCCACTTGTTCCTTGGGATCTCGGATCATTTCTATCTGAACAGTCAGGAAAAAATCATATTAAAAAGACAGTACATTTTTTTGGGAGGTGGACACAGCATAGGACCAAATCTTCTATGAAAACACTTATAAGACAACATGGTTGGGTGTGAAGTTTAAAACCAGAAAAGATGTGTCAAACAAGGGCTCGTAATAAAAGTATTATGACTTAACCTCATGACCAAATTTCAATTTTTGTTGTAATCATGTCAAGTTTCAACTTTTACATGAAAACCAAGCAAATGAAGCATGAAATTCAGTATTTTCATGAAGATATAAGAATAAGTTATGCTTTAATGAAGCATGAATAGCTTTAATGCCACCTGATCATCAAAAGACACCCCCAATTTCTTGAAGCAAGAAATGACAGCCTTGGCAGTTCCAGACGTGTCCAGCTTTCCTGCTTGATGGGACTCCTTCACCTAAAAATTAAATAAGTTTATCAGCAATAATAGTACTACCGACAACAAACTCAAGTGAGGAAGGGAACTTCTTTTCCAAAAGGGAATCAATGCAGAAAGACATACATGAAGGGAGTATCCAGAGAATGCACCAGGAAATTGCTCAGCCATAATCTCCATGGCTGCAAGAAATGCAACCACCTATCAAAAAGAAACAACCCATTAGTACAGAGAACATGATAACTTATAGCATCAGGATCTATTACATTTCACAACCCGTTCGAGGCACTCAATCCCATCACCTGTTTCCCCATTTGTGGAGAGATTACTGCATAAACTTTTGAGGCATCCACAGTCTTATATAATATATCCCTATCGCCACCAGTAGTTCCCATCACAAATGGCACCCCAACTCTGCAATACAGATCTGCATTATCTACACATTACAAAAAGAAAGGTCAAAAGATTAAAAGAGGATCAACAAAAGTAGAGAACAAAATCACAACAGGAAGCTTCACAATGTCTGTAATATTATAACAAATGCTGAATTATGAAACTTTGTCAACATGAATCGATTAGCTTTTTCCATGCAATTCTAAGATTAAAAATCCTAGATGCAAGAGAATACTAAAAGAATTGAAAAAACAAAACTATAATTATGATATCCATATCCCATTTTTGGCAGCACCAAAGTATTTTCTTTTCTAGTAAAGGTTGCCAACAAAAAATTCCATTGTGAACTCAGAGTAAAATAGCAAATCTATGAATTTCAGACTTGAACTACCAAGAGAACTCTCTTCTGGAAAATAATTAAAATTTCTTTTCTGTTTCAAGAGTCAATAGCTCCAAGAAATTTTACCATTCACCAAATCAGGCACAGTGTAATCCACCACAATCATGCTCGGATACTCATCATAGAGAGACGCAAGCACACTTTCTCTTTCAGAAGGACCATGAATTTTAATCTCATTCCCAAAAACTTCCACAGTATTACCAGCCTCCTTTTCCGGGCCAAATGATTTTGGAAGAATTTGAAGTCCAGCAGAATTCGCTGCCAATATAACAGAACTCCCCATTTTTCCATTACAGCCATTTACCTCAAATTAACAAAATAATACAAATTAATAACATCCAAAGTCAATTTTCCCCTAATCACCATAATGACGAAACAATTAACATCAGCTAACCTAGTAAAAAGAAAAAAAAGAAAATAATCATAAATAAAAAAACAAACAATACCGTATCATACCATGATAGGAACTGCAGTACTTTTGGTTGTCATGGACATTACAACCACAGAAGATCTCCGTTTCTGATGTCACAAAACAAAAATATGTTTATGTACTAAAGGGTGTTTGCTAACTTAGCTTGTTAAAGTTTCATTTTTTTCCATTGCCCTCTTAGTCTATATTGATTTATACAGCAAGCAAACAAAAAAGAAGTCAGATCTTTGATTATGAAAACAATACAATGAAAGCAGTAACATGATAGCCCAGCTTTTTACATTACCTGATAATGGTTGGTGAAGAAACTAGTTCCATTAAAGCTAAGTGGGTTGCTAAGATAGAGTGGTTTCAATGGTTCATAAAGCACTGCACCTTGAATCCACATTTTTCGCTTAAGAAGAAGGATGTGAAGGAGACGGGGAGGGTTTTTTTTTGTTTTTCTTTTAGGGTTTTAGGGGTATGTATGGTTGGTGGCATAGTGCCACTAGTCAAATAGTTCACAATTCACTAGATCGATACAAAAAAAAAAAAGGGAACCATACTGACATCAAATGGGCTTTTTGTAAGGAAAAAATGGACTTTATGTTAGCTACCAACAAACAAAACCCGGGTTCGGATCCAACGTTGTTAATATCGAAACCACCATGATATATACTACAGAGCGAGTGAGGTCAAGTAGGGTTTTGAATAGTCTAGCCTGTCTAGGTTCTTCCCATTTTCTCTTGTCAATCGTAAGAGAATCAAAAGAAAAGGGAAATGGTTTTACTGTCTGCTTCAACGAAAGATTTATTATCGAATGCTGTTCACTTTCATCATCAAAATCGAAGCTTTTCGCCTCCCTATCACAAACCAACACAGCTCTCCTTTTCCTCATCATCTTCTATTGGTCAGTCATTTCTATTCAATCCAAATTACTAGTTATAATAGTTGTGAAAGATGTTAATTTCATTTTCTTAGTCATTGGGATCCAACCCTGCTGTAATTTTTTATTATTAATGCTGGACTCTTTTTTTTTTTTATTTGTATTCAGTCATGAAAGATCATTTATTTGTGATGTTCATTTCAAAACTTTTCAGGGTTTGGGACGACTAGCATTGGCTTTGAGAGGAAAGAGCGGTCGTCCATTGTGGAAACAGCAGCTGTTAGGCATTTGGAAGGCTCAGTTACCAAAACTGAGGGGTTTCGCTTTGCACTCGTAAGTTTCTCTGCTTTTCTGTTTATTTAGGCTTTTATTTGAATTGATTTTCCTTATGTTGACATTGATTACTGGAAACAACATTCTAAGGTCGTGGCTAGGTTCAATGAGATTATTACCAGGCCACTTTTAGAAGGAGCTGTTGCAACTTTCAAGAAATATTCAATCAAAGAAGAAGACATTGATGTATGCAAACTGTTTATTTGAGAAGCTATTTTTTTCAAAAAAAATTTCTTTTTGTTAGTGAATTTTGATTAGGGTGTGGTTGTTTTATTATGTTTCTCATCAGGTTGTGTGGGTTCCTGGTAGTTTTGAAATAGGCATTGTTGCAGAAAGGTTAGGCAAGTCAGGAAAATATCATGCAGTGGTGTGTATTGGAGCTGTGGTATGAATGATTTCTCTTCATAACCTTGAAACAAGTTGCTATTTGATGGAAGTATTTTGGTTTTATGAGGGGTGGCTTCCTCCTCATTTTACTTTCCTTGAAGTACTACTTACAGGCTGGCCCTAGTATGTGAATTATTTTTTGTTGATGATGGTAGGTAAGAGGTGACACCACTCACTATGATGCTGTTGCTAATTCAGCAGCATCTGGTGTGCTTTCTGCTGGTTTAAATTCAGGTTGGTGTTTACACTTTTTGCTGGTTTTATTGCGTGGTTTTGAAACTCTGTTGACTTTCAAAGGGTTTGTCCTTCACTATAGTAATTATCTTGTTATGTACAAGTTTCTGTAACACGTTATGCCATATAATAAAGTAAATGTCGAAATGCACCATGGGCTCAAAGATGGAAATGGACACAGATGAAGAGTGATTGAAGTTGTCATTATTGCATCAAATATCACTGTGGTGTGTACAATACTTTGCAAAACTGATAAAACACCATCTCTTCTTTTGTTCTTCACACACCACACACAAGTGTGTACACGGTTGCACACGACCAACTTTAATTCTTCAGGTGTCATTTAGCATCAATATGTTCTGTTTCTGCCTAACGCTTTTATAACTGAAAAATTGCTTTCTCCGTTAATGTAACATAACATGCATGCTTTGTCAACCCTTGAGGAAATGATCTGGCAAGTAGCTGTCTACCAGTTTACTGCTGCTCTCTCCAGTTCTGTTGAAAGGCTTCACAGTGAAAACTTATAATACTCTCTTGATGAATTTGCAGGGGTTCCATGTATATTTGGTGTTCTGACATGCGAGGACATGGAACAGGTAAACTTGCGAAAGAAGCATTTGAATAAAACAAAAGCACGCTTCATAGGTTTTTTCCAAGAATGTTTCATCTGAAATCGTTTGTTTTGATAAATGCAGGCGATAAATCGAGCTGGTGGCAAATCTGGGAATAAGGGTGCTGAGGCTGCTTTGACAGCTGTAAGTTGATTGGGATAAGTACATGTACTGATTAATTATTTTCTAGTATCTAGTTTTCTGTCTTCTTCCAGCTTACATGTTATTAATGTCTTCCTTGATTTTCTTTGGTATATCTTTCTGTTTATCAATTCTTGTGGGATAGGAGGTTGAGAAAAGTATTCATCTAATTCGTTGTCAATGGACGATATATTTTCTTTTAACATAATAAAGTTTTGAGAGGTGTAGTGAGTGGTTCAAAGAAATGTTGTCTAGTTGCTCAGCCAAGGCAATTGTCCTTTAGGCTCATGTTTCATATTTTACATTTTTTTAATGCATGCAATAGGTTCAAAAGGCTTTGGCACATGGTTTCAATGTGCGGGTTTTTGTGATTTGAAACCCGGCCTGGCCCGGTGGGTTGACCCAGGCCTTGGCTGGGTTTCAAATCACAAAAATTCAGGCTTGCAATTAGCCCGGTCAAACCAAGGCGACCTACCAAGTCAACCCAAAACCCGGGTGACCCGGCATAACCCGAGTGAGACTTTTTTTTTAATAAACCTAAAAAATATAAAATTAATTTATAAATACCGAGTCTCACATATCTTTTTTATAGCTTACATCCACATGAATTGTTTCTTAACTTTTCGATGTGGGATAGCTATATATAGTCTATATCTATATGGATTGTTTCTTAACCTTTTAATGTGGGATAGCTATAAATGGCTACATCCACATAGATTGTTTTATAATTTTTTGATATGGGATAACTATATTACACTTCACTTTTTTTTTGTAGCCTACATCCACATGAATTGTTTCTTTATGTTTCGATATAGAATAATTATATATAGCCTACATCCACATGAATTGTTTCTTAAGTTTTTAATGTGGGATAAGTATACTACACTTCATAATTTTTTATAGCCTATTTCTAAATGAATTGTTTCTTAACTTTTTAATGTGAAATAACTATATTACACTTTACATTTCTTTTTTTATAGTCTACATCAACATGTATTGTTTCAAAACTTTTCCATATGAGATATTAAAATTTTAAATATAATTTTTTTTTCTATTTTCTTTCATTGATGCCAAGACCCAAGGATACAATGAAGTTCATATTGTTCTTATCACACCATGCACCATGGTTATTTCCTTCTGCTTGTAATGTAACATGGCGAGTTTGAGTTTTTTGATCGGATAATTCTTATTAATTTTCGGTTAATTTGTTTCTATTGCAGATTGAGATGGCATCCTTGTTTGAGCACCATCTAAAGTAACAAGACTGTTTACTTTGAGGAGAGTTGTATGAAATCCTTTATCCCTCCTGGGAATGAATGTACTGTGTAGATTTCTTTTTCTTTAAAACAGTTGAAATTTTTATGTGCTGAGAAGTTAGTGAAAAAACAAAAGTGCAGCCTAAATATCTCAGTTGATAGTCAGCTATTTGTCGGCTGCAAGAAATTGACTTCATACCTGAAATTGCACTGGCAATGGAAGATAGCATGTTTGATGTTGTAAAAACACAGAACTATGCTAACTGCTCATTTGCCTTAACATGTCAAATGGATGTTTTATTTTTTCTCTGTTACTTCTTTGGGGAACTTTGTGTTCCTTGCATGTCAAATTGCTGCAACTGAGCAGCAATTTGTCTCGTACTTTCCCCATGGGGAACCCTGCCATAATAGTTCATGAACAGAACTGCCATAACACTTCTCACCTCGGCCATCTTGTTTCTGTTTTCCGCCAAGGATATGAGAAAAAGGAACGCTGAAAACAGAATTCCCCATGAAGATTGTGGGTGTGCAGAGGAGTGAAACAAAGACAGAAAAGGAGGCTGTTGGCCAGTACACCGTGAAGCTGAGACAATACCTCCCTTGATAACCACTCTATTCCAGAATGCCAGGCACTGGCTAGTGCCCTTCAAGCTTCGTTCTAAAACTAAATGACCGAATAACCCTCCCTCTCTTTTTCAGTAAAACAAAGGACAGGGGAAGAGGAACTGCGAACCATCTCAGAAGGGCATAAGGACGATGCGGTAATTCTATTGGAAGGTTTAATGTTACTGTATTAGTTGTATTAAGCACCATTGATTTGGCTAATCCTAACAAACAAAGTGAACGAAACACAATCAAGCCAGGGAATAAAGAGAAAAAAAGGCAACACGAAGCTTAGAATCTAAGTTAAACATAGTATCACAAACAAGCTGCCCACATGGACCATGAAAGATTGTCATTTTGTACGGCACTGTTTGTAAGAATGGCTTCCGGCTAGTTTTTGATCTGCAAGTACAAGCCATGCAAGGAAGATTTATCTTTTTTCATAGCCGCTTGGAAGAAATGAAAATATTCTCTTCCATTAGTCTCTATATACCTTGTAAGATCATAATTTTGATTAAGGGTTCATCTTCTTTCATTGATACATCATACAGTCAATTGTTCTCTATTGACATGGTGATATTGCAGCTTTCTAGTTCCAACCCTGTAAATCCCCAAGCAAAGCATTCCATCCTTGAATTGGCTCGTAGTCGTCGAAAACACTTGTCAACTTTCTCTTCTTTCTCTTTGCCAAGTTTGTTCATATCCAATTCTCAGCAACCTCAAAATCCCATATCATCATTCCCTCAAGTAAATCAGGTTTGTTTTTCTTTCGTTTGTTGCCTTAGTTTCTACTGTACTTTTTGCCAGGATTTTGCAAATGCTTATATGTGAATAATATTTGAGAATTCATCTATGGCAGAGTGTTGCAGCTATTGTATTTGGAGATGGATCAGAGTCAAGGCTCTATCCATTGACAAAAAGAAGATCAGAAGGCGCCATTCCCATAGGAGCAAATTACAGAATCGTTGATGCAGTTATTAGCAACTGTATTAACAGTAACATAAACAAGATATATGCTCTAACACAATATAATTCTACTTCTCTCAATTCTCACCTCTCTAGAGCATATGCTGGCTTAGGCCTCGGCAAAGACGGGTTTGTTGAAGTGATTGCAGCATATCAGAGTCTAGAAGACCAAGGCTGGTTTCAGGTCTGATAGCTTATCTACTTCTGTAACACATGCGTATTCGATGCTTATAGCTTCTACTCAATGAGGGGCAGGCTATGGTCAGCAAAGCCAATGTGATCATTTCTGTTTCTTTTTGTACTAGGGAACTGCTGATGCTATGAGAAGGTGCTTGTGGGTACTGGAAGAGTACCCAGTGTCTGAGTTTCTGGTCCTTCCTGGCCACCATCTCTACAGAATGGACTACCAGAAACTAGTAAAGGCCCATCGAAGTAGCCAGGCCGATATAACCATTGCAGCTTTGAATTCAATAAGAGATCAAGATCCTGGTTTTGGCATATTAAAAGTGAATTCTCTAAATGAAGTTACAGAGTTCGATGTGAAGTCAGAGAGGGCAGTAAGTTGATTTTAGTAAATATTATTTTCCTCCTAAAAGTTTCGAACCCGCGACTCCTGTGGGGATCGTGTTCTCTAAAGAATCTCTCCTAAAATTCAGGTCCAAAGTTCCCAAGCATTCAATGATAATGGTTATAGGGAGCTATCCAGCATGGGGATCTATCTTGTTAATAGAGACATTATGAGCAAGTCTCTAAACGAATACTTCCCCGAGGCAAATGAATTCGGAACTGAAGTAATACCCGGCGCAATATCGACTGGAATGAAGGTCAGGCTGGAGTTGGCTAATTAAGCATTAACTTTGACACTAACTATGTTTGCTTTGTCCAAAAATATGCTTGATGTTTCCTTCTCTTCCATGAGCTTTCATTCATCAGAAAGTTCTTATTATGTGCATGGAACAGGTTCAAGCTTATGAATTTGATGGATACTGGGAGGACATGAGTAGCATTGCAGCATTTTATCAAGCAAACATGGAGTGCATAAAGAGATTAAACATGGGATACGAGTCAGTAATTTTTCTTCCTAGAAGGATGGAAGTATAACACCTATAATGGCCTCTCATCAGCTAACACAAACTTCATTCCTTTCCTGACAGCTTCTACGATAAAGATGCTCCTCTATACACCATGCCTCGCTATCTGCCTCCGACTACTGTAACCGATGCTGTCATCACAGAAAGTGTGGTTGGAGATGGTTGTATCCTTAATGTAAGAATAACTTTTCCATCAGCCTCCTATGTTTCTCCCTTTTGCTTAAGGAATATGCTGTCATAGATTGTGTTGTATCTTGTTTCTGAATCTTGTCATGCTTTATTTTCCCGGAAATACCTTTATGGCCTTTCTAAGAATAGAGGTGCAAGATCAAAGGAACAGTAGTTGGTATGAGGACAACCATTAGAGAGAAGGCCATAATTGAAGATTCAGTCATCATGGGTTCTGATTTCTATCAAGTAAGAGAGAGCTATTGAAAGCAACTTTCATTTTTAGTTTTCCTAAAGCAACACAAGTACGTACATTTAGTGATGATACTAACTGAGATGTGGATGCTCAACAGAAAAACTATATCCAAGATGGCAAGGATCAGAAGGGCATGTTGATTCCGATAGGAATTGGCGATGAAACTCGCATAAAGAAAGCTATTGTAGACAAGAATGCAAGGATTGGCAGAAATGTAATGGTATGTAGAATCATAAACATAGCCAAACTAATCCAAAGCCAAAACAAGTGATGTACACAAAAATACAATTGCTTTCAGAGTGTTAAGGTGCGAGTCTGAGACATTATTAAAACAGGATTGTTTGTCTCTGTGGGACTTGAGTATTCAGTTCCTGTCATTCCTTACTGATGTAACATCTATGCAATTGTGTTCTGCAGATTATTAACAAAGACAATGTACAAGAATGCAACAGGGAAGCTGATGGCTACATAATCAGTGGAGGAATAGTGGTTGTCCTAGAGAGTGCAGTGATCCCAGATGGCAGCATTTTATGATATTGTTGAATGTTGAACAACAGGATCATCATTCATTTATTTCTCAATCTGATTCTTTCATATAGTTAAAAACAAAAGTTCAACAAGATGTGTACAATGCCATTTTCTCGGGGGGGATGAGCAATCTCGCTGCCGCTGCCACCTAAAATGTCATTCAATATGGAATTTACAATGAAGTTTGATTCTTTCAGTGATTTTCTACACCTATGAACTTGAGGCTTTTCACACATTTTACTTGCTTAAATTATTTCAACTATGTCTGCAAAATATGTCTCACTAATCACCATGTTTTGGAAATCAAGTTGGGCAAAAAATTCTTTCAAATGCAACCCTTTTTTTTTTTTTAAGGAATGGTGAATTGGTATATGTTTTGGTTAAGTTGTTGAAACCGTGTTTCACTTACGGAAAACATCAAGTTAATGTTTTTCGAAATGGAGTTTCAAATACATGGCTAAACCTAGCCTTAACTATAAGCTATACCCAACTAATTAATTAATCCTTATTGTTTTAAAAACCAAACTTTAATTCCTCTATTTTTAAATTTATTTATAATTTAGTCTTTTGTTAATTTTATGTACTTTTTCAATATATTTTATTTTTTCCTTGAAAAATAGAATACATAAAAGAGAAGTATTTGGGGAAATTTGGTTAGGTAAAGGAAGTTTTAGAGCAAAACGCTACTAAATTGACAACAGTAGTTAAGGGATTATTAGATTATTTCTGATAACACAAGGACTAATTTGATAATTCTGAAAACTATTAGGAGTAATAATTAACTCAAGCAAGGGCACGAAAACGTCTAAACTCTAAAGCTGAAAAACAAAAGCAAATCCCAAGTCTTATCCGACATGTAAAAATAGTTGCTCGGCACTTTCGTCTCTTTCGTCCACTCCACAGTGATAAACTCTGCTAATACTTACCAGCACTTGAAGGAGAGAGCAATAATTCCTTCTCCATCCAGTCCACCAGTGCGTTTCCTTTGATGGGTATGTTTTGTTTTCTCAAAAACTGATGATTTCTCTTCATGGCCATTGTTAGGACTGCTTTATCTTTGAGCTGTTTATTTCTTTTCATGCTTTCTTTGCTCTTTGTTTATTTCTCTTAAAGAAAGATATAATCTTTAAAGAGAATTATAAGTATGAAAGGGTTACTAAACACCTTCCCTCAACGTAGTTTCTTAAAGCCCTTCATTTTCAGTCCAAAAACAAGTTATAATCTTCCAGTGATGAAAGTTGGAACTGGGTTTATGTATGGAAGACTTGAAGTGGGTTTCTCTAGAGGGACGAAGACAAAGTGTGTGTATTTAAGTAGAGATAGTGTTGTTAGCAGTGAAGGAGTTGTTGATAGTGATAAGGATAAGGAAGATGAGGATTGGAAATTGGAGTTTCTTGGGGAGCTTGATCCATTGGGTTGTCAAGCATCTAAGAAGAGGAAAAAGCAACAAAATTCAGGATTGCTGAAAGATACTGATGGGATGGATTGGTGTTTGAGGGCGAGAAAGGTTGCCCTCAAGTCGATTGAGGCGAGGGGGTTGAGTCAGAGAATGGAAGATTTGATTAATGTAAAGAAGAAGAAAAAGAAAAGGAATAAGAAAAAGTTGGTTGGTAAGGTTAAGAAAGTTAAGGACTTTGAAGAAGATGATTTGGATTTTGATTTGGACGAAGGTGATGAATTGGAAGAAGGTGATGCTGACCTTAAAAGGATGGTGAGTATGTTAGGGGATGGCATGTTTCAAGAAAGGAAAGAGAAGACCATGGAAGAGTTTCTTCAGAGGCTATCCCAATTCTCTGGACCTTCTGATCGTAAGAAAGAGATTAACTTGAATAGAGCGATTGTGGAAGCACAGACTGCAGAGGAAGTTTTGGAAATCACTGCTGAGATGATTATGGCTGTTGGGAAGGGGTTGAGTCCTTCACCACTATCCCCATTGAATATTGCCACTGCACTTCATCGAATTGCTAAGAACATGGAGAAGGTTTCAATGATGAATACTCGTAGGTTGGCATTTGCTCGACAGAAAGAGGTGTCGATGCTGGTTGGTATTGCTATGACAGCATTGCCTGAATGTTCAGCGCAAGGTATCTCAAATATTTCTTGGGCATTGTCTAAGATAGGAGGGGAGCTACTTTACTTGTCAGAAATGGATAGAGTTGCAGAGGTGGCCTTGACCAAGGTTGGGGAGTTCAATTCACAGAATGTTGCTAATGTCGCTGGTGCTTTGGCTTCAATGCAGCACTCTGCTCCTGATCTATTTTCAGCATTGTCAAAAAGGGGCTCCGAGATAATTCATACTTTCCAAGAGCAGGAGCTTGCTCAGGTTTTGTGGGCTTTTGCGTCTCTGTATGAGCCAGCTGACTCTTTGCTTGATGCCTTGGATACTGTTTTCAAAAATGCAAACCAACTTGAATGCTCCTTAAAGACTAAAACATCATACTCTGATGAGGAGAGAAGCAATGAAGACAGTGGAGATCTCGATGCAGAAGGACCTCTACGGTCTCCAGTGCTCAGTTTTAATAGGGATCAGCTTGGGAATATAGCTTGGTCATATGCTGTTCTTGGACAATTGGACCGAATTTTCTTTTCAAATGTGTGGAGAACTCTGAGCCATTTTGAGGAGCAAAGGCTTTCAGAGCAATATAGAGAGGATATAATGTTCGCTTCTCAGGCTCATCTTGTGAATCAATGCTTGAAGCTTGAGTACCCGCATCTTAGGTTGTCTCTTGGGGACAATCTGGAGGAGAAAATTGCTCGTGCTGGAAAAACTAAGAGGTTTAATCAGAAAACAACTTCATCATTTCAGAAGGAAGTTGCTCGGCTTCTCGTCAGCACTGGCCTTGATTGGGTGAGAGAATATGTTGTGGATGGGTACACTGTGGATGCTGTTGTGGTTGATAAGAAGATTGCTTTGGAGATAGATGGACCAACTCATTTCTCCAGGAATACTGGTTGGTACCTTTGCCAAGTATACAATGATTATCTATTATTTCACACTCAACTACCTAGCTTTTGTTTATTTATCCTGTTATATACTGCAGGGATGCCTTTAGGACATACCATGCTGAAACGGCGGTACATTGCTGCTGCTGGTTGGAACGTGGTATCATTGTCTCATCAAGAGGTGAGTTCCTCCAAAAATCTCACCGTCCAGAAAGCATCAGTATTACATGTATTTATGATGATGGGTGGCAGTATTATTATTTTTTATTTATAAACAACTGAATTCTGATAGTTTGTATCTATGGATGTGGTTGTTGATGTTTGATTGATGCAGTGGGAGGAAATAGAAGGAAGTTATGAGCAGCAAGAGTACCTGAGAGAAATCCTCAAGGAGCATATAGGTGGAGACAGTAGTAGTTGCAGCAAAGATGAATAATCATCAAGGGAATGAAATGATTGAAAGGTTTTTTGCTAGATAAGATAAATGTAGTGCTTACTACTATTATTGATTTGTTGTATGTTTATGACAACAAACAAGCATGCATAAATAAATAAAAGCACTACCTTGGCTTCTATTTTTTTTCTTAGTTCAGTACTCGTAATCAATCAATCAAAGTAAGAATTCAAGAAATAAGCTGTCTTCCCAGCTGTGTTGTGCTAATATATATTATATACAACTACTTGAAATTATTTGGTAAGTCATGAGTGAAGAAGCATTGCATTAATATGAAAGAACAAGAAAAAGAAATTGAATGAAGGTGTTCGCTTGTGGAATGTGTTCGCTTCTTCTCAAGATATGGCTTCTTCTGACAAGCAGCAAATAGGTGATGGAGATGCCGAGGAGAAAGATGAAGACAAGGGTGGATTTACTGGTAAGGTGAAGGACTTCATTCATGACATTGGTGAAAAGATTGGGGAGGGAGCTATTGGCTTTGGGAAGCCAACTGCCGATGTTACTTTCATTCACGTCCCCTCCATCAACCTTGACAAAGCCGACATTGTTGTTGATGTGCTCATTAAAACCCCTGCCCCTGCCCCTCTTATTGATATCGACTACTTCATTGAGAGTGATTCAAGGAAACGTGATAAAAATGGAAAAATCTACTAAAATTGATAAATATGGAAATAGTTATATTGATGTTCCCATCACCTTCAGGCCTAAGGACTTTGGTTCTGCACTTTGGGACATCATTATAGGAAAAGGCACCGGTCACACCATGAAAGGGCATATTAATGTGGACACTCCTTTCAGAGCTATGAAGTTTCCCATCAGCAAGGAGGGTGCTACAACCATACTCAAGATGAACAAAGAAGACGATGCCAATGATGATGAGGTATGGTAACTGTTTTTGTTTGCTAGATTCTTCATTGTTACATCAGATTTTTTATTGGCTAGATTGAAAATCCTGCTCAACATTGTCTTGATTTCATTTCATAGCTTTTACGGTCTCGGCAGACAGTGTAGGCTAAGATAGTTTGTATCTGCAAATCGTTACTTCTTTTGCCTTGCTTGTTAATGAGTTCATGATCCTTTCTCAACGTCTAGCTGTGTTGTGCCTTGTTCTTACTAATGATTGGTTGGGTAATTTGCTTTACATTGCACAGTTAGTTGCACAAGTTGTCACTATCCAACAATACAATCAGATAAATGTATGGCCACTGTGCGAGCTAAGATAGTGAGAACTGCTGCTGCTGTAGTAGCGGTGCCATTTGCAGTACTGTATCATTTTCTATGTTCTAACTGTGAACAAACAGAGATGTAAGTTTCGAGGAATCAAGAAGAGGGCAGGCAGTCCTGAAGCAACATGGCCGGTGTGGGTGCTGGAGGAACATCAAGTCATGTCCATCACAAAATGAATTCCATTCCATTAACAAATTATTGCATACAATACAATCGTCTTTCACGAATCATGCTTGGCTAGCCTGCTAAAATGTCATTTCCTCCAGGCAAGAGCCTACATACGGGTCAGTTCTCATTACTCGGTTGGTTGGGTTGGTCCCATTGTTGTGAAAAAAACACAGCAATTATTGATGAAAATTACATTAACAAATAAATTAGAAAAAATATAGTCGATAATAAACCTACATTTATAAAAGTGATGAATTTTTATATTCACTATATTAAAATGATATCACATTATATATTTATAATAGACCTTAAATCGTCAAAAAAAAATCATATTCATTCAAGAAGTATTAATAATTTTTTAATAATACCCCTTTACCTTATCATTAAAAAAAATTAAAACATCTTTTTTATTTGAAAATCATTTTAAAAAACATGATAGAAAACATCTGAAAGCCAAAAGGGCGACCATTGATGCTGTGAATTGACAGGGTCCAATCACTTTGGATACTGCCATGGCCGGGATCTCCCCTGCTTGCCACATTTTGGATTTCTAAAGATTTCCACTACTTTTTTCTTTTTGCCCTAGAGAAGATCCTCCAAGATCTTTGAAGCACATGGTCTTTATATTTAGAAAATTCCTGGTGCCATGGCAATTCCAGTCACTGTAGAGAATGAAGAAGCACAACACAATCGTCCAAGTTCAACCACTTAATTTGTCCGGCATCCCTTTGGTGCTAGCTCAACAACAACATCAATGAAGCTTCCATGGAGCTTCATTAGGTCCCCTTGCAGCATCTTTCGCAAACCTTATGTCACTCGTTTAAGGTCTGACGTTTATTATTCAATGCCAGCACTCCAAGAACTCCCTATCTTATTGTCAAATTCTGTCTCGAATACAAACTACATAAACACAGACAACACTGCATGTTTTTGGAGATGAAAGTTGCAGTCATCGTCGAGCAAAAGTGACCATCGAAGGGACTACTGACCAAAAACGAGAAATGGGTTGGAATCCAATCAACACAGTAGGTGCCCTGACAATAAGATCGCAATTTCAAGAATGTTTTTGAGGTTCTTGCACAGGATATTAGGACTACGTACTTGTTTCTATGGGGAGATTTAGACACCTTAATTAATGGATCCTACTAGTTCGGTTGATAAACAGTGGTTTTGATCTTGATTAGTTGAAGAGAAGCAAATGGAATCCCATGGGCTAAACCGTGGTGTGGTGTGGTGGGAGCTTGGAAAGCCAATTCTAAAATCACAGAAATAGGCAAGTTGGTATGGAAGTGATGTGATGCACTGAATCAAGGAAGGAAGGATGATTTTTCAAGTATGGATTTCCACGTGGCATCTTCCCATTGTTTGACACCTAATACTTCACCGTCTCTTTCGGTCCACTTGACATCTTCTAAAGTATTGTAAAGCTAGCCTTCCTTCCATCTTTCTTTGAAAAACCCTAGCTAGGGCACCGCACAACTATTTATTCACATTATTAAACTTGGTAATCCTATTTTGCCTTGGAAAATTAATTAGCTCTAGTCCTAATATGTTAACTACTTTGACTCTCGGCCCAAAAGACTTAAACACTTAAACCTAACTTCTAGACTTATTAAAGTATTTTCACGCGGAATATTTATCGTTTCTAAATTGATAAAAAATAAATATGTTTTTTATTTATTAATTGTACAGTAAAACAACTAAAATACCATTAGAAATAAAAAAATCTAAACCCGATATCAAGGGGTGTTTTTATACTTTCACAATGGTTTGTTCGTTAATATAATATTAGTTGAAGAACAATTTGATATTTGATCAGATATAAAAAAATATTAAACAATTAAAATACACTGTGAAATGACTAAAATGTCATTAAAAAAAAATGAACACAAGGTCAAAGGGTTTTTTTTTTTGGTCTTTGCATAATGATTGTTAAAAAAAAATTATAACATCAGATCAAATTAAATGTAATTTTGTATTTAACTAACTAAATAAAAAAGTGATCGTGCATGTACGACACTTGGTGGTGTGTGGGAGGCCCACACGCACTTTGAGACGCGTGCAGCGCTTCGTAGTGTTCAAAAATATCATTATGCTGTGTTTATAGAAGCGTCGTGATCTCTTTCTAATGGTGCGGTGCGTGTCTTAGATGATGGTCTGGTTTGTTGTCAGCGGGCCTTTCTTTTTTTTCTTCTTTTTTTTCTCTCTCCTCTCCTGAAAATTACAGTTCACTCCTCTATGTTTTTGGTATTTCAACTTCAGTTTTTATTCTTTTAATTTCTATCATTCGGTAAAAATTTTATATGTTTTCAATTTGATATTTGATTAAATATAAAAAATTATAAACAAATAAAATGCACAATAAAATGATTAAAATACCCTTTAAATAAAAATAAATAAATAAACCAAAGGTCAAGGTGACTTTTTGATCCTTGCATAATGATTTTTTTTTTTTGTAATTACAACATGAGATCAGAGGCAATTTTGTATTTAACTAAATAGAAAAAAAATGTAAGGTGCGTGTGTACAATACCTAGAGATGTGTGAGAGGTATACATGCATTTCGAGATGCATGCAATGCCTCTCAACGTAAAAAAACACTTTTTTGCCTTGTTTTTTGAAGCATCGTTGTGTTCTATTCCTATGATTTTTTCAAATTGGCTATTTTGGATCTAATAATCCAAATTATAAATTTAAAAAATTAACGTAAATTTGACGAGATATCCTCCAGGTTATAGGTTTATTATATTAATTTGGGTTAATCAAGATTGATTTTTTATGTTATTTTTTATTTTATTTTTCTTAACCATATTTAACGAGTGAATTTATTTACTATTTTTTTTCTTTCGTCTAATTGAACTAAAGTCATATTATTGACTCCAGTCGGTCCACGCATAAAATCTGACCCCCAGGCGAAACGCGGGATCAATGTATCGTGTTATTATTGAAATAATGTGCACCAATAATGATCCAAAAAACAAATCTTAATTAGGAGAGGGCTGTGGTTTGAACAAATCTAAGGCTGAGATTTTGATTAATGTGAGATGAACACGTGTCATGCTTGGAACCAAGAAGGAGACCCCTTTGAGATGGAATGGCAGGCAATGAAATGAGTACAACATGACGTGACATCAACATATAATGGGCTGATCCTTAGAGGCTTGAAGTCGTTATTAGTCGAGTAAGCTGATCGGGATGCTTTTAATTATAAATAAAAAACATATAATAAAGCTTAAATTTTATTTTATTTTAATTATAATTTTATAAATATATAGTTAATTAATATACACTTCAACTAATCCAATAAACCCTAAAATTAACGATTATATAAATTTTTAATGACCCTGAAATTTATGAGATTCAAACTGATAATTTTTAAAAAATAAACCTAAAATAAATCTAAAACCCGAGAAGTAAGTTAAACCCTCAGGATTACAATGCATAATTTTAATAAGAAATAAACTGTTTTATTTTAAAAAAGAACCGAAGTCTCGCCCAATTCCTCTCATGGAAACGAGAAGAATATATATATATATATATATATATATATATATATATATATAAAAGGGATGACGAGCTTGGGTATGAAAGAGGCGTGTCTTCGAGGGAGGAAGAGTGTAATAACTTCAATAGAGAAGAGGCGAGGGGAGGTGAACCTTGGGAAACACACGGCCTTCCTTTTCCAAAACCAGCAACTTGCAATGTCAGCAAAACCCCACTTGTCTGGGTAAATTCACTGTACTCCTGGTGGCATTACAAATACAGCGCAAGCAGCCAAAAAACCCTCTCAAAGTTCCATCCTTTTTCCAAAGACAGGCACACTTCCCCATCTCTTCCATCCCACCTCTTGAATTGAAGAGGAAGAGATCTCTATCCTTCCTGCCATCTTTCTTAGCAATAAAAAACTTGCACCGTTAAAGAAAGGAGGAGAGTGTGAGACGCAAAGGGTGTATGATTGTGCTCTCTCTCTCGCTCTCTCTCTGTGTCTGCCTTGCTTGGAAATCCTCTCGTTACTCTTCCCACCACCTCTTCCACCTTCACCGTCAGCAGCCACGGCATCGCAGGTTCCTATCTTGCCCGCCCTTCTCTTTTCCTTTCATCTTTCTTAAATTTCATCACAGGTTTGTTTTCTTTTTGTACTCTCTTGAAAACTCATCATATGCTAGCTTTGATAGAGTTTCTTGAATCTACTTCAAAAATCAATCTTTATGGTAACCCATGTTTCTTTTTTCTTCTGACTTTAATGCTCTCTATGCTTTATATGTTTAACAGAAATCGTACTCCTTAAATCCTGTTAGCCCTTAAACATGTAATCTTTTTGGATTGATGTGTATGTTGGCTTCTTTGTTTAATAGAAAGATGATAAACTTATTGAAACTGATTGAATCTTTTATCATTTTTGCTTGGAATCCAGTTGGGTTATTGGCGACGACGTTGCTTGGTACGAATTTCAAGGCAGCTGATCAGTTCTCCAGTAGCCGGCAGACAGACAAGCTGTTCATACATGTAGAGAAGAGAGCTTAAATGAGTTTTTGTTAGATAGGTTCTGTAGATTGGTTGAATGTGGTACACACATCTCTAGCAATCAAAGCACCAGCTATCCACATTTAGATCCAAGAGGCGTTAAAGGTTTTTGGGATGTTTGATTTGTGAATTATCTTCAAGGATAAGGACCTGCAGGACGGTGGTGAATTCACAAGTGACAAACTTGGCTGATTCACAGAGTTGTTGATCATTGGTAGACTCAGCTTTTATTGTTGCTGCATCTAGTCTTTTAACTACATTCTGTAATTGGGATTCAAGTTAACCACGGAGAGTGATTCTTCTGGTTTGGAAAGAAGGGATTGTCCATTGATATACTGCAAGGTCTCTGGCATTGTGAAATTAATTCTGTAGTTGAAAGTAATTGATCTTATCCGGGGTGTTGGGAATTTTGGGAACAAGAAGGATTTCAATGAGTTTCGAACATTCTGAACCAGAAACAACTTTGCCAAGAGGCATAATCAATCTGCAAGATCATTCAAGCAGCCTTATGGATGTGAGAGCAAGAAAGATCACTGCTAATAATCATCGTGCCCCTCCTAATACAAGTGCAGAGGAAAAGAAAAATGAATATAATCGATCACTCTCACAAGGGAGCACCAGAAGGTTGTTGACTACAAGCCATTTCAGCTTGGCATCATTGCTTTTGCTCATGTGTATTACTGCATCTTTGTTGATTCTTCCTTTGGTACTAGCGCCATTGCCTCCGCCACCTTTCATGTTACTTCTGCTACCAATAGGTATCTTGGTAGTGCTCATAGTCTTGGCTTTCATGCCTTCTAATGCAAGGGATATAACTTTTGCATATGTGTAAATGGTGTTTCAAGAAAACTTATGCACCTGTGTCTCTTAACACAACTTTTGTAACTCTCTGAAAATGTTGATAAAGAAAAGATAAAGGTTCTTTTATCTCGTAGTCGTAAAAACTGCTGTGGCCTTGTTCGTCGTTCACTAGATTTGCAGGTGATCTTATGCATAAAGCACAGAAATGGAGTTATTATATATAAGCAGGGATATGCTGCTATTGTTGCCATAGATCAAATATTTGGAATTCTCTTCTCCCCTCATTGTTGTTGCCTATACTTCACTATTAGCTATGTCAGTGATGAATTACAAGCCACGAGTAACTTGATTAAAAAAGACATAAAATGCAGGCTCAATCTCTTGGTATTTTGAGAGATTGATTTCTATTGCCTAGAGAGCTATGGTACAAGGGATCAAAATTATAAATTTCAACTAGTTTCTAGTTGAAATTTATAATTATCTTTCTTCAAGGTTGTGTTGCTGCTGTTTAGAATGCGAATATTCCCAGCCATGATGGTTATGTTGAAATAGAAACAAACTTCCAAATCAAATCCATATCTAGGAAGTGTTTAAATAAATTAATGTGTTGATAGCAGCTCTTTCTTTTTTTTATACATGGCATCCTGTGAAGTTCAATGCATTAACCAAGAATTTGAAAGGAACATGATGTCGGACATGACTCGATAGCATGTATATTTAATTGGATAAAGACTACGAACCATGATTTGGTCACTTGCATTGTTTGATCATATAGCTTGGTTTAAATAATATACTTCGCATTGATCTAACCTCAAATGGTAGCAAACCCTTTTCACTAGGGCCGATGTGTAATCGTGTTTTAAACTGTTTTTGATGCTTTTTACATGGCCAATTGCTTAAAATATGAGACGAACACACTAAAAAGAAGGAAAACATTTTCTATATATATATATATATATATATATATATATGGCCGGACAAATAGTTGAGATCTTTCCCGTATTAGATTCACCCAATTTCAAGGCATTTGCAGATGACTTTTAACATAATGGA
>Ga0307517_10003834_pt1 | contig 23326 bp, 13 predicted proteins | sample 23_EM_MG_FD_194515 | JGI IMG/M metagenome (GOLD analysis project Ga0307517, IMG submission 194515) | Populus trichocarpa ectomycorrhiza microbial communities from riparian zone in the Pacific Northwest, United States - 23_EM | ecosystem: Host-associated > Plants > Roots > Unclassified | place...
CCTCGTTCCAAAAGCATCTTTACTACCCCCTCATGCCCGTTCCTAGACGCCCAGGAGAGTGGTGTCCGGCGATATTTGTCTGCCTGGTCAGGATTGACGTCGCCTCGTTCCAAAAGCATCTTTACTATCCCCTCATGCCCGTTCTCAGCCGCTAACGAGAGTGGTGTCCGGCCATAAAAGGTGTCTACCTAGTCGGGATTGACGTCGCCTCGTTCCAAAAGCATCTTTACTACCCCCTCATGCCCGTTCGAAGCCGCCCACGAGAGTGGTGTCCGGCCATATCTGGTGTCCACCCGGTCGGGATTGACGTCGCCTCGTTCCAAAAGCATCTTTACTACCCCCTCATGCCCGTTCTTGGCCGCCCACGAGAGTGGTGTCTGGCCATAAAAAGTGTCTGCCTGGTCGGGATTGACGTCGTCTCGTTCCAAAAGCACCTTTACGACCTCGTCGTGCCCCCTTCCAGATGCCCAAGTGAGAGCCGTCATCCCCATGCAATCGTATGCATTATCGTTCCATTCCTTCATCTCCAATACAGTAGAAAATATCCCCACAATGCCCAGGAATGCGACTCCGTGGAGCCCCGAAAATTCCCCGGGTCCTCCCGCTTCCTCAAAGGCCGGGCCCCCACCGCGATCTCGATTATAGTGACACAATAGTAGCTGTGCAGATATGTGCTCACCAAATATATCGAGAAGCTTCAGCGCAAGTATTTTGCCATTTTCGGTCATCCCGCCCCTGGCATGCCTGCCCCAGTAGACAGAAGCATATTCTAAAAAGGGAGTGGTTGCGGGGGTCGCGCGAAGAGTTGGAGAAAGATCCCTGATACATCCAAAATTGAGATATGTCAAGCAAACCTCGGCAATTGTTGAGTGTGGACAATGGAATAGGGTCGAATCACGAGAGAGATGCTCCTGAAGACTGAAGTGCACCAGTCTCACTGTCGATGAAGACGCCTCGACTGTGACAAGACCCAGACAAGATGATAGGAGCGTCCGTAAAGCAGGAATGTTTTCCGGGTCCGGATCCGCAGATCCCATCTCCACTCCCAAGGCATGGCGGAGCTCCTGGGCTCTTAAAGGTCGCTCCGAATACAGCACCCACATCAGGACCTTCATCCCGAGTACTGACTTATATCCCTTCTGGGCTTTCAGTCGTGTTAGAGTTGCCGTGTAGACATCGTTCAATCCATCGCCAAGTGTCGTCTCTTCAAGTTTCTCTCTTCTCTGTCGAATTGTTACTTCTCCTAGAATGGCGTCCATGTGGAGCGAAACAAGCAGGAATCTTTCTCTAGTAAGTATGCATCACTTATGGGAGGACATGCTAAATGGTCTACGCACAGATCGGACATCTTTTCCAGTATAACTCTGACAATTTCCGCCCGTAAATCATTGCTCATCGCCTCTGGCTCGGAATCCCTGCCCAACCTCATCTCAACATAATTCCGGATATCATCGGTGTTCGGACTGATGGGAATCACCACCGCCTTCGTGTAATATCTTTGGACATCTTCAGTAACATGGGGCCTCCCGGTGAGGAATATTCTTGTAGTAGGGGACGTAATATCTCTCAACGATCCAAGAAGCTCAGGCAGACCCTTTGGTAAACATTCGTCTAAGGCATCGACACAGATGAAAACCCGGGGTAGTGAAGCAATAGCAACCCTCAGCATTCCCGTCAGATCCGCAAGTCGTAGCCCTCTACCCCCAATCTCCTCCTGCGCCTGTTGAAACGCCTCGCGCAGATAATCCGGGATGCCTCCTTTTGCTACTAGCTGCCTCAGAAGGGCACCCATGATGTTGGTGATGGACTGCTCTTGCTGGGAAAGGAAGTCGCAGTAGAAGACTGCAACGGCGATATTTTCCTTCTTTGCCTGATTACACAGGCTGTCGATCACCAACGAACTAGTATTTCTAGCAGTCAGTAGTATTCGTTTCTTTCGAAGAATCGCACCCTTACCTCAGATATGTTTTGCCCACTCCCGGATTCCCAGAGCAAAACAGGACCGCCGTATCGGATCCACCCTCACTATCCCTCCACTCCTCAAACTCCCTTGTTTCTAAAAGCCAATCCCCTATACCGTCGAACCTCTCGGTGCGCACGCCTTGGTGCCGGATATTCGGCTCCAGTGGAGAGAGCCAGCGCATAATCCTTGCATCATCGTCGGACATATAGATGTTGAAACTACTGGTTATGTTCCCGCAGTTAGCGCTACCATCGCCGAAGCGGGCTGAATATGAAGATTGGACCATGGTATTCTATCGAAAATGTTGATGCAATGTAGAGATGGTAGAGCGTTTTGTGGTGGGACTACCGGTAGAGGAGTTCGTAAATATTCAGTGCCCAGGGCTGAAGAAAGGGGGGCGATGTGGCTGATTGTGGCACAATTCCAGTCCAATCATTTGCCTTTAATGATGGTGCATGATTGATGCGTGATAAGGTTATGTCCCACAAAAACTTCAGCCGCATAGCTAAAGATTTTTAACAGGATCAAGAGATTGACGGCAATGAAAACCAAACGAGAGGCTAAGAGCGCATACAACAAAATACGATCCTCGGCGCACAACTTATGAGTGGGGAAGAGCTCTCCTTCCCCTCAACGTTCCCTCACCAATAACTAACGGTAGAGACAGGAGTATACATAAACCACAACGAAATGCTCCACTTCCGTGGGCCACACAGATATCCATCCCCTCTTCCTGTACGTGTCCATTTCCTCCTTTTCATACTCCCATGCTGATAAAAAAAAAAGACAAAGCCTCCATTGCTCATTGCCTCTGGACATCCAGCTCTTTGACGCTCCCTTCCCAGCTCCTGCACCCCCCCCTACATACGTCCTCCTTCCTTTCCCTCCGCCCCGGCCTATGTACCAAGTGTATTCCGGAAGCATGGGTGTTGGAACTCACGAGGCGCCGCCCGGCATGCTCTCACGTTAGTTACCTTACAGTTTGGATAGAGTTTTGGAACGCGCTTCGGCTTCGGGGGCGTGCTTTGATTTCGGGAAAGCATTTAGGCTGCCGGAATACGCTTGAGTTTTGCATCGATGCCTTGACTGGAAGGAAAGTGGGAAAGCCGTAAAGAAAGAGGCAATGGAAGTGAAAGAACCGAATGTGCAAATGTTGAATGATGTCTAGGGGTTATGTACAGTGAGAGTCTGTGTTTTTCCATTGTCAGCATGAAAGTATAGAAAGGGGAGGGGGGGGCATCTAGACGAGAATGATGGGTGGTGATCCATGGAAGGATAGGATAATTTCGTTGGGGTTCGTATGTACTCCTGTCCTTACCATTAGTTAGAGCAGTAGGGATGAGAACTCCCCCACTCCCAAGTTTTACGTAGGCGATTGTGTTTCGGTTGCGTGAGCTCTTCGCGTTTCGCTTGTCATAGCCGTCGATCTGCCGATCCGCTGATCTGCTGATCCACTTAAGAATATTTGCCTTCCTAAAATGAGAGAGCATTCATGCAAACAATTCAAACAATGAAACAATACCCTCCGCATTCCTGGTTACATCTCATAACTTGGGTTTTGATATCCGTCCTCACCATCCTTTTCCCGGTTATCATCATTAGTACAGGAAGAGCTTCCTATGTGTGCTGTCCCCAACCCATATTAGGGGCTCGTGAAGACGGAGGGGGGCGGAACAGCCTTGGTGTTGTTCAATGAATCAATTGTGCCTAAGACCGGAGCGCCGTGGTGAGGGGATGCTGGTTCGGAGCATGCAACCGGACCTCAGATGGCAGGATGTAAATATTATACAACTGCTTGCTTTTGTTTTTTGCCTTGTATTATACAGTAGGCACACAAATAGAAGAAAAATGTGCTCGGATGTTGGAATTCCCTCCTTCGGCTGGGCAAGGGGAAAATCACCGCAAACCAAGCCTAGCCTTCAGTTGAGAAAAAGCAAAAGGAATATACACTGCGCCTTACACCTCGAGTACTTGCAGTAGAGAGAGCCGCAATATCCTAGCACATTTTTCTTCTACAAGCATTTGATTTTTCACGGTAGTGAAATACAAAGTTTGTGCGGATAACACCCAAGTGGCTATTTAGTCTCGTACGATTTTAAAGTTCTTGGCATCACCAATGCCAACACGAGTCTGATAGAAAGCGAGGATTTGGAATAGTCTACCTACTTGAATGCTCTGGCAAAAGTCAGATTAACGCCGATTTCTTGAACAGGCCTAATTGCCATTCTTTTGTATATTTAACTAGCGAGACTTTGGAACTGTGCCGCATAGACGTTCTTCGTGCCCTGTTGGTTCGGTTCACTTAGTTTCACTTTGATTTAGATCTAATCCGACTTTTGACCGAATATGGTATTTGCCCTCTGGCCAGCAATCCCATCCCAACATCAAGGATTATATTTCTCCTAGCTATCAATCCCGTGTCTACCAATATTATATCTTTCGCGGAGCGCTATCTGTCCCACATTGAAAAAAAGAAATGTCAGCGGGGCACAAACAAAGGGTAGCTTGCGGGAGTGAATATAGTTAAACCGTCCAATGTTTTCAGGACCCGCAGCTATTTTCCAAAACAAAGGAGGCAAAAGAAATTCTTTCCCCCATTTCTACTTCCTGATCGCCTACCTTAGAGTCTCGGGTGGGACTCTCCAGCTTTTAGGCGGATTAATAGATCGACGGTGACTAAGGGCCCGTTTACCTATAGACGGCCGTCTAGCAACCAGAGGCAGCGCCGACGGTCAAAGAAAGTCAGTTATGTAAACGGGCTTTCAGTTATATACTAGACAGTATATTAGCTGGGCGTGCGAAAATTCTGTTTTCTTTACATACCTTCAACCGTCTGTCTCTTTCTGAAAATTAAATTTGTAATGGTGGTTGTACTAGACGGTGGCGTCTCAAGCGTTATCTGGTAAGCGGCGCGAAAGTGTTTGACAAATTTTCCACGGTCCTAGATTCTTGTAGCTAGACCGTCAAAAAGTTCCGTTGCCTACTCTAGCTAAACGCCATATACTTTGCCGCACACTCCCCCACTGTCAAGCCCCCCTTAACGGTCGGCATCATTTCAGGCTTTTAGACGGACGTCTATGCTCGAGTAGGTAAACGGGCCCTAAGGAACTTCCCCACTCACCCGGCAGTGCCCGGCAGTGCCCGACTTCCGGGTTAGTGGGGAAGTTCGCTCGTCCTCTTTCTTTACTTTACCACTGTGTCTCTCGCTCAATCGCTCTCACTAACTACCCGTAGAATCTCGTGGAATCCACTATCTCCATCAGCTCCTGATCTCCGTATTCTCAGTCAAATTCCTCAGGAAAGATTAGGGCTATCTTGACACAGTATAGTCTGAGTCATTCCTTCTTGTTGGATCTCGTATCTCGTTAACTTGGCAAGCAAAACCTATCATTGGCTGATGTCACGATTTACAAGGATATTCGTCACCTCGGAGATAGTGGATTTCACGAGATTTTACGGTAATAGGGAGGCATATATACACCACAGCAGAGTCGTCACCATTCTTCCATGGATCACCACGGATATCTATTCTCTTCGCCGTATTCTCCCTTGCCCTTTTGGGTACTCCCATGCTAACAAAGGATAGAGAATAACCCCTGCTATTCATAACCGACGAGAATCCGGCTCTTTGAGGCTCCTCTCTGGCTCTTCCACTTTCCTTATGCTTCCCTTCCACTGGATCCATCAAGCACATTCCCGAAGCCCAAGCGCAACGCCAAAAACTATCCAAGCAATGAATCAAAAGTGCGAGCATACCGAATAGCATCTTACGATTTCCAACGCCCCTCTTGTATCAGGATTTCCAAGCCCCACGGCCCTAATTATTGAGGCTAGGTTCCCTAATCTCCCCGTTCCCACGAAACAAGTGTTTAACCCCAGTATCGCACATGACGGATCGTGAAATAATAACTTATTATACGCACAAAGTGATCTCCTGGGCTACCTCCAATCCTGACAGGATTAATTGGTTCCTGACATATTAGCCACTCCACCAGTTAGGAATTTCATGGAATGTGAACTTGGGAACAAATACTTATCCCATTGAAAGCTTGATTTGGAAATTATAATGGGGGATGGTGTATCTCTTCTTAAGCTGTTGGTAGATCTCGGTGGATATCTCTAAGGATAGATTTTGTTTGATTTAGGGAAGTGGTGTTTATGTGCTCATTAGTGCCATCCAATAAGATATGAAGCCATTTGAACTAGAGATACCAGCGCCTTGGGTACTATCAATTTGGTAATCCTATGACTTGGAGGCATACTGAGGAAAGGCGATGGGCGCAATAGAGGTCACTGCAAGTGGACTCTAGTAGCCGAAGTTTTATGCCTCCGAGCACGATTGTTAACGGTTTAATTTGAGGCAGGGATCAGGGCAGTACTTGTAGGACTGATAGCATTAGAGTTTTCGTGAGTTCCAACACCTGCACATCGTAATTCCCTGAACCTGGGATATGGACCGCTCCCTACGTGCCAGCTCTCTACCGATTTGACTTGGGAATGATTGAGCTTTCTCGAATCGGCGTTTATTAACTTATGGAGAAAAGGGTATTGCGCTTCACCTGAAAAAATGTGTATTTGAGATAGTTACGGATTGCATTTTTTTCTTTTCATTCTTTATTTCCATTTTTGACAAACGGGTAGGAAGGGATATCGTGTTTTCAAGCTAATTTTTGGATGGGGAGGTAATGATTAGAAACCCAGATTTAGATTTGGTCGCTCGGTGCAGCTGATAGTCTTGGATGGTATTCATGCACGTGGTACCGAATTGATGTAAATGCTTGCTTTCGGAAAGAAATTTCGCTACTATAACCTTCCGGGATTCAGTTTTTACGCCTTCATGCCGGCCACGGCTGAAAGCAGAGAAGCCCGAAGTTTGAAAATTCTTATAAGACGATAATCTTGTCGTAAAAAAGACACCCGCCCATGTGAAAATGATAGCCGCTAGGGACTTACAGGTACACTAGCCAATGGCCCCAATGATAGCACCGGTTGAGCGGAAGGAGGAAGGAACTCTCCAGACATGGGGCCTCCCGGAAAGGGATATTCTTGCGGTGGGAGACTCCTGAATAATATCTCGCAGGGACCTAGGAAGCTCGGGCAGGTACTTTGGTAGACACTCCTCCAAGGCCTCTATGCAGATGAAAACCCCAGGTGTTGGGGCGATAGTAGTCCTCGGCATTCCCATCAGATCCAAAGTTGCAGCCCTCTACCACCAACCTCGTGACTCGCTTTTTGAAACGCCTCCCGTAGATCTTTCAAGATGCGCCCTCTCCCTACTAGCTGGTTCAAAATAGCTCCCACCATGTTGTTGATTTTCTGCTCTTGCTAGGAAGGGATGTCGCAGTAGAAGCCTGCTACCGCTACGTTTTCCTCCCCCGCTTGATCGCAGAGGTTGCCTATCACTAAGGAACTAGTACCTCAGGCTGTTAGTGGTATTCACTTCTTCCAAAAAATCCCACCGCTTACCTCAGACACTCCCGGATTCCCGGAGCAAAACAAGACAACCTTATCGGCCCCGTATTTGCTATCCCTCCACTCGCAAAACTCTCTCGCTTCTAAAAATTAACTCCCTATGCCATCGAACTTGTCTGTACCCACGCCTTTGTGTCTGATATTTGGCTCGAGGGGAGAGCGCCAACGCATAATCCACGGATCTTCGTCGGACATGTAGAAGGAGTTTAAACAGCCGCTTATGATCCCGCAGTTAGTCTTACCATCGCCACAGTCGACCGAATATGGAGATTGGTCCATATCTAAAATGTTTGTTTAATGTTGAAATGGTGCACCATTTTGTAGGGGGACCGGAGGGCCTTACAAACCTTCTGTGACTAACTTAAAGCTGAAGAAAACAGGGCGATGTGGCTTGTGGCACAATTACAATCCAATCATTTCCCTTGAGTGGGAATACATGAGTGATGCATTGTATGTCTCACAAATATAAGTACTTCTGCCAAGCTATGAATTTAGAGAGATCAACAGATCAGCGTAATGGGGCCAACCAAACAAAAAGCCATGAACCCACACAACAAAATACAATCCCTAGCGCACAACTTAGGAGTAGGGAGGCTCTCTCATTCTCTTATTCTCTTGAATGATCACTCGCTAACTAACGGTAAAGACAGGAGTATATTTAAACCACAACGAAATCCTCCTATCCTTCCATAGACCACACACAGATCCATTCCTGTTCGCTGTGCGTCTCCCTTTCCCCGTTGGCCTACCATGCTAGGAAAGAAAATGTAAAAACTGCCACAGTTCACCGCCTCCGGGTATCCAACCCTTTGACGTTTCCTCCACGGCTTCTCTGGCCCCCCTCCTAGTCCCGTCTCCCCCGAGAATATATCGCATGTATTCCTGAAGCATAGGTTTTGGAAGCCGTGCGATGCTGCTCCGTAAGCTCTAATGATGGCCGCCTTATTGTTTGAATAGATCCTGGAAACACAGTTAGGTTTAGGAACGCGTTTTGGCTTTGGAAATGATTTGTCTTTGGGAAAGAATTTAGGCTGCGGGAATGCGCTAGAGTTTTGGATCGATGTAAGGAGGAAAGCAGGAGGAGTAAGGAAAGCAGGGAGGGCTGTAATGGAAGTGATAGAGCAGGATGCGCCGATGTTGGATGATTTCCGGAGGCCAAGGATAGCAGGAGTCTTTGTCCTTTGTTCCCATGAAAGTATTGAAAGGGGAAAGGACGACATACAGACAAGAATGGATATGTGGTGCGGTGCACTGGAAAATAGGATAATTTCATTGTGATTTTTAGATATCCCTGTCTTTACCATTAATTACTGGGGTGGTATAGAGTAAGAGAACTTGTCCACTGCCGGGTTAGGTGATTTGACCTGGTTTACTTCGGGATTGTAATGCCTTAGGGTTGTGGAAGCATGGATGGGTAGACACTCCCGGACTTTATAGTAACTGTTTAAATTAAATTATTGAATTCAGCACAAGAGAGTTGTGCGTTGGCGATCATGTTTTTGCAGTGTTCTCTTTGCGTTTAGTTTGGTCGTAGTCACCGTCGATCTGTTGAAGCCGTACAAAAACAGGCGCAATCCTGCAGCCAGAGCGCATTCTGGCAAACTACCTAAAAATAGCGCGAGCATGCCGAGCAGGGCTTCCAACAATGAATAGAGGTTAAATATTGCTTGTGGTCCTCTCCATTTTTTCCCCAGCTATCGCCCTTGGCACATGAAGTGTCTTCTATACATACCAGCTCCAATGTAGCTCATGGCCTCAAGGAGATGGAGGAAGACTAAACCGTAGTATTGGTGTTGTTCAAGGAATCAATGGTGTTTAGGAGAGGAGAGCCATGGTGAGGTGATGCTGGTTGGGAGCATTTAACCGGACCTCAAATGAAAAAGGGGGAATGCTATATCACTACCACGTGCTTTGTTTTTTGCCTTGTATGACAGTGATAAAGTTAGGAACTATCAAGTATCTATCTGGTCGGGGGCGATTTTAGGGGGGTTCTTGGCATCATCAATCTCAACCCTTGGTTCAGGATCAGATTACGGCGAGCTTGTTGATCTGAAATGCTGTATAATCTAGTAAAAGTGGGATTGACGCTAGTGCGGATTTTGTTAAACATGCCCGATCGTCGCTTTTCTGTATGTGTACTCGAGTAAAACTGCGGCGAGTTGGTGAATTGGCGTTCTTTGTGCCTACTTGTTGGCTCGGTTCCCTTAGTTTTACTTTAGTTTGCCCCAGAGCTATTCCTACATCTGTCACAATACACAGTCTATTTCCCCGCTGGCCAGCACAGATCCCATCCTAACATCGTGTGTTTCTCCTGGCTATCCATCCTGCGTCTACCAGTATTATGTGTTTCTCTGAGCACTCTCTATCTCACGTTACGAAAAGTATATGTTCGCCAAGGCACAACAAGAGGGTAGTTTGCTGTAGTGAAAATAGTTAACCCGCCTATAACTTTCAGGGTCGGCTGCTGCTTTTCCAAACCAAACGGGGCAAAAGAAATTCTTTCCTTCATTTCTGCTATCTGATTGCCAACTTTGGGGTCGAGGATGGGACTCTCAAGCCTTTAAGCGGGTTAGCAGATCAACAGTGACCAAGAAACGAAATGCCAAGAGTTCAAACAGCTAAAGCATTCAACCGCTAGTGCACGACTCCCGGGTAGGTGAGGGAGTTGGTGGTTTCTCTTTCTTCACTTCACTGCCTCTCGCTTTATTGCTCTCACTCAGTCAACTAACTAATGGTAGAGTGGGCAGTTTATATAGACCACAATGAACTGATTCTCCCATGTTTCCATTGATCACCACACATATCCATTCTCTTCGTCGTATATATGGCGGGTTGAAGTAACCCATTGCCAATTGGGCAAAGCGCAAAGGGCAGCTCTGAGGACACGGGAGCCACAGGTCGGAGAAAAGTCGGAAAAAGGTATATCCGGTTGCTCGGCCAGCGCGGGGTCCTAGCTCAGAGATGCGGGGTCCGTGAGCCCCCCCTTATACTTATACCTCCCTACGCCCCCGACACGAGGAGATCCCCATGCTTTCTCGCTTCATTGCTTTCCACACTTCGCGTTTTTCGTTGCCCACCCACCACCCAGCAAACCATGCGCCCTCATTGCCATATGGGATATCGCGGTGGTAACAATCCCCCTGGCAAGGGCAGCGGCATCAGCCCCGAAAGCCTCCGGCAGTGGAACATTCCGAACTCAGAACGATGTATTATAGGATAGGGTTTTTCGTATTTCTTTTCAGCGTTGTCTATCATGGGTTTTTCTTGGTAATGTCTTTTCTTCGGTCATTTACTTTCTTAATATACTGGTCTCTCGCTTTGGAAAATTGGCCCTCTCCCATTCCCTTTTAAGTACTCCGACGCTAACAAAAGAAAGGGAAAGACTCCTGGTGCTCATAGCCGAAGGGTATTCGACTCTTTCACACGCCTTTCGTCCTCTTCCGCTTTCCTTACCCTTTCCTTCCGGCACCTCCATCAAGTGCATTCCCGAAGCCTAAGCACATTCCCCCCCAAAAAATCAATCCTGGAAATGAAACAATAGCCAGCGCATGCCGAGCAGCATTCCACAATTACCAGCACTTACATTGTAGTAGGATTGATAAGCCCATGACCCTATTTGTGGGGGCTAAGTTGCCTAATCTCCCGGTTCCCATAGGGTACAATGTGTACAACCCCCGTGCCCCACATAATGTATGGTTCAATAATAACTCATTATACGTGTGAATTGAGCTTCTGGGCTCCCGCCAACCGGGACAGATTCTAATTGGTTCTTAACATGATAACCGCTCCGTCAGCTAGGAACTCCATAGAATAGGGGCTTGGAAACTAATACTTATCCCACCGAAAGCTGGATTTGAGAATTTATCATGAGGGATTGTATATCTCTTGAGCTGTTGGCAGATTTCAGTGGCTATATTTAAGAACAGATTATCTTTGGTTTTAAACGGAAGTGGTGCTTTAGTTCTGATTACCGGCATACAATAGGATATAGAACAATTGGCAATAGCGATAGTAGTTTCTCAAGTGCTATCAGTTTAGTGATCCCATGGCTTGGAGGCCTAAGGAGGGAACGAGGTGCAGCTGGTACTATACATGGGCTCTAGTGGCGGAAGTTATATGCCTGGGAGCGTAGTTCGATGCGGTTTAATTTGAAGTCGGGTCAATGCCCCCCCGGTAGGACTCATAGCACTAGCACTCTCTTGAGGTCCAATGGACACACATAGTAATTAACTGAACTTGGGATATGGAACGCTCCCCACGCCCCGGCGCTCTACCAGTCTGACTTGAGAATTATTGGGCTTTCTCGAATCAGCGTCTATTAGCCTACGGAGAAAGGGTGCTGTGCTTCACTTGGTAAAATGCGCCATTGAGCTAGTTAGTCACAGTGTGCACTTTTATTTACATTTTCTTTTCCACTTTTGGCGAACGAAGGTACCACAATGTATTACCCATCGGAAGGGCTCTCATGGGATATCGTGGTCTTAAGATCATGTCTGGATGGGGGGTAATGGTTGGAACCCCGGATTTAGATTTACTCGTTCGGTGCAGCCGATAGTCTTACAGCATAGCCGCGCATGTCATGCTGAATGGGTGCAGATACTTGCTTTGAGAAAGAATTTTCGCTCACTATAACCTCCCAGGATCCAAGTTTTTGCGCCCTCATTGCAGTCACGGCCAAAAGCAGAGAAGTGCATAAGTTTAAGATTTATTATCAGATAATCTTGGAGTAAAAAAGACACACGCTCATGTCGCACAAAGACAGCTCTCGAGCAGCTATCAATGTTCAAAAGATCAACAGATCAACTGCGACAAGAACCAAACGAAAAGCCTAGGGTTCCCACAGCAAAATGTGATCTTCAGCGCACAACTTAGGAATGGTGAAGTTCCCTCGTCCTCTTCAACGCTCTCTCACCACTAACCGATGGTAAAGACAGCAGTATGTATATCTGTTGGCCGCGCTTGTACTATAGGTAAACCCATCTACTTCCGCAAGCCTCCAGCCGTCAAGCCTCCCTTAACAGTCGGCACCACCTCAGACCCAGATCACCTTCCATATTGAAACAGGCCCTGAAGACGGCTACAGCACAAGGTCATCTGCTTCATGCCAGACTACAAGAAGCATCGCCGGCCCCCCCACCTCGACGCAATTCTAATATTATAATAATCTGCGGCTGAAATGTTGATCAGTTTCTCCGCTGGCACAAAGAGACAAGTCTGAGCTGGCGAAAATCAGTGCCTTTACCGAAGCAATTCTTTTCTTTGCGATCTCCCACCTAATCGCCCAGACCTTGAAATTGGAAACGCTCACTATACGCCGAGGCTTCTGCCGCGCTGACCTGAGCATGGTTAGGCTTCTTCGAATCAGTGTCCATTGACTCCTTAGAGAAAAGAGTTCTGCGGTTCACTTGCAAATTCAGCCACCGAAATAGTTACAGTTGCATTTTGTAATTATCATTTTCCCTTTCCGACCAGATAAGGTACTATACTACAGCATATTATGCATTCAAAGGGGTCGCATTGGGTGCCGTGTTCCCATGTTGATTTTTCTGAGCGGGAAGGTCCTGATTGGAAACCTAGATTTAGATTTACTCGTTCGTTGCAGCTTATAACTTTAGTGTTACAGTGTGGTCACACACGAAGTACCGAATGGAGGGAGATACTTCCTCCCCGAAAATCTTTCGCCCCGTATGCCCTTCCGGAATCCAAGTCCTTATGCCCTCATTTCAATCACAGCCAAAAGCCAAGAAGTGTGGGATTGAAAAGTATTATTAAGTAATCATGAGAGTAAAAAACTCCTCCAATACAAAAAGTGATCATTGCCAGCGGCTTACAGGCAGCCCTAGGAAAAGTGGAGTTCACACTAATGGCTCGGCACATCGCGAAGTATTTAATAATACAACAGCTTTCGCAACGCCTTGCGCCTCAGCGACAAAATGCCTTTCTCTAATAATAATAGAAGAAGACGAGAGTTTATCACTCGGGAGAATATGTAAACATTTATTGTAAATAAGTTTCATTGGTGTAGTAGGTGCAGTCATTCTCTCTTAGAAAGCAAGAGTTAGTTAGTGGTTGTGGTTTGTCAAATGGCCGGTTTGAACTCCACTGTTTCCCACGACTGGCGGTAACTGCAAGCCTGGTTGCTAACATAAGCCTATCTGAGCTAATAGATATAGTATAAAGCCAAGCGGACAATGTGAGTAGATCCCTACTGGACCACCCAGGATGTTCCTTCGCTCCGGCGATATCCTGCGTTTCGTGCACTTTTTCCTGGATTCCTGGTTCTTTGTAGGATTTAAGCAATTACTCTCATTGTATTGTGGAAAGGGTATACAGTCGGCGTTGAGCATGAACCATGCATCTTACTAATTTGTTTATTCCTATTGAGTTAGCAAGACTTAAACCTGGGAAATAGGAGTCAATCAGCTCCTTCCCACATCCAAACGACAGCAATACTAGAAAGTTCAAGTGCACGGATAAAATAGTTGGTGTGCAAGAAGTGAAGCGTGTACCCGAATTTGATACACCTGTTGTTGTACACCACAAATGTTCCCAAAAGGGCAAGCGAACTCACCATCTCATACAGTTTCGGAATCTGGTTTAACTACGAGTAGCACAGAATCACTGCCTCCAGCATCCTATTGGTGCCACCAGACCATTCACCGGCCTTAGAGGGATAACTGGCATATCAAGGTTAGGATTGTATTTCGATGGTTGAAAACTACTTCCGATAGCATGTAGCAGAACCAGTATCGGAGTATGATAGTCTATGAAGGAGACCACTGGAGACCACTTGACAGTGGAGAGAAATTACTCAGAGGAGATTGATCAACTGCCCACGAACTTAGGGTGGATTGGATGTCTTCTAGTTTACCACCTATTTCTGCCTAATTGCTTGTAACCGCGGTATGATACTATATACTACACCATAATATACACCACTTACAAAACCAAAAGCAAATACCAACATAATGAAAAAAGGGAATGAATAACACCGGCGGTAGAAGAACCAAGTCTAACCGGAACTCTAATAGAAGGAAAAGGCGAAGAGAAAAAATAAAAAAGACAGATAACAAATGGCCAGCGGAAAATAGGAAAACCGCACTAATCAAAGCCAGTTTACATGTAGATGGACGGAGGCCTTGGGGGTACCAACCTCCCCGTGGGAACTACCAAGGGAGGAACAATATATCTAATATCAAGGCAGGATCTGAAAAGCCAGGGCAAAAAGGCGATTGAGTGAGGCGGTGATAAAGCAAAGGTCAAAGGGAAATGGGTGGATTGGTCAAGTGCTTCTAGGACGGGTCTTGATTGTCCTTCAACGGCAGCAGATCTCTAGGAGCCAGATAGAAAGAGGTTGAGGCGCTTGGGTGATTGAGTTGAGAGACCACTATCTGGGGGCCCGGAAACAGATCCTGAGGGTCTAATAACTTCAGCCGTTCATGGTGTGCTGCCAGCAAGAGAGCAGTTAAGCCATTAGAGTCTATCATGTCGGTATTTAGACAGTGAGATCTGAATTGCATGTGCACTACACGTTCGCCCGTGATAGAGGGGAGGGTGGGAGGAATGTCGGGTCACCGGGATCCGGTGCGGTGCAACTGGCAGTTTCTCGGTCATGTGGATCCCCGCAGCGTTATCATGTTACTCGAAGAGAGCCGACGACTATGAAGTCCAATCCATGTTATCCGGCACAGCCGTGCGGACATCGTTTCCATTGCATAATCATCTTGACTACCCCTTTATGCCCATTCACAGCCGCCCACGAGAGTGGTGTCCGGCCCCAGTCGTTCGCCCGGTCGGGATTGACGCCCTCTCGTTCCAAAAGCATCTTTACTACACCCTCACGCCCGCTCCCAGCCGCCCACGAGAGTGGTGTCTGGCCATTGTTGCTCGCCCGGTCGGGATTGACGTCGTCTCGTTCCAAAAGCATCTTTACAACCCCCTCATGGCCGTTCTCAGCCGCCCACGAGAGTGGCGTCCCGCCATATTTGGTGTCAGCCTGGTCGGGATTAACTTCCTCTCGTTCCAAAAGCATCTGTACTATCCCCTCATGCCCGTTCTCAGCCGCCCACGAGAGTGGTGTCTGGCCGAAATCGGTGTCTGCCCGGTCGGGATTGACGCCGCCTCGTTCCAAAAGCATCTTTACTACCCACTCATGGCCGTTCTCAGCCGCCCACGAGAGTGGTGTCTTTCCAGAAAAGGTGTCCGCCTGGTCGGGATTAACGTCCTCTCGCTCCAGAAGCATCTGTACTATCCCCTCATAGCCGTTCTCAGCCGCCCACGAGAGTGGCGTCCCGCCATATTTGGTGTCAGCCTGGTCGGGATTAACTTCCTCTCGTTCCAAAAGCATCTGTACTATCCCCTCATGCCCGTTCTCAGCCGCCCACGAGAGTGGTGTCTGGCCATATCTGGGGCCTACCGGGTCGGGATTGACGTCGTCTCGTTCCAAAAGCATCTTTACTACCCCCTCATGCCCGTTTTCAACTGCCCACGAGAGTGGTGTCTGGCCGAAATCGGTGTCTGCCCGGTCGGGATTGACGCCGCCTCGTTCCAAAAGCATCTTTACTACCCCTTCATGCCCATTCCTGGCCGCCCACGAGAGTGGTGTCTGGCCATATCCGGTGTCTTCCCGGTCGGGATTGACGTCGTCTCGTTCCAAAAGCATCTTTACAACCCCCTCATGGCCGTTCTCAGCCGCCCACGAGAGTGGCGTCCCGCCATATTTTGTGTCAGCCTGGTCGGGATTAACTTCCTCTCGTTCCAAAAGCATCTGTACTATCCCCTCATGCCCGTTCTCAGCCGCCCACGAGAGTGGTGTCTGGCCATATCGGGTGTCTGCCCGGTCGGGATTGACGTCGTCTCGTTCCAAAAGCATCTTTACTACCCACTCATGCCCGTTATTAGCCGCCCACGAGAGTGGTGTCTGGCCCAAATTGGTGTCCGCCCGGTCGGGATTGACGCCGCCTCGTTCCAAAAGCATCTTTACTACCCCTTCATTCCCATTCCTGGCCGCCCACGAGAGTGGTGTCTGGCCATATCCGGTGTCTTCCCGGTCGGGATTGACGTCGTCTCGTTCCAAAAGCATCTTTACTACCCACTCATGCCCGTTCTTAGCCGCCCACGAGAGTGGTGTCTGGCCATATCTGGGGCCTGCCCGGTCGGGATTGACGTCGTCTCGTTCTAAAAGCATCTTTACTACCCCCTCATGCCCGTTATCAACTGCCCACGAGAGTGGTGTCTGGCCATATCTGGTGTCTGCCCGGTCGGGATTGACGCCGTCTCGTTCCAAAACCATCTTTACTACCCACTCATGCCCGTTCTTAGCCGCCCACGAGAGTGGTGTCTGGCCATATCTGGGGCCTGCCCGGTCGGGATTGACGTCGTCTCGTTCTAAAAGCATCTTTACTACCCCCTCATGCCCGTTTTCAACTGCCCACGAGAGTGGTGTCTGGCCATATCTGGTGTCTGCCCGGTCGGGATTGACGTCGTCTCGTTCCAAAAACATCTTTAGTACCCCCTCACGCCCGCACCTAGCCGCCCACGAGAGTGGTGTCTGGCCATATGAGGTGTCCGCCTGGTCGGGATTAACGTCCTCTCGCTCCAGAAGCATCTGTACTATCCCCTCATGCCCGTTCTCAGCTGCCCACGAAAGCGCTGTCCGGCCATCTTCGCTGTCCACCTGGTCGGGATTGACGCCGCCTCGTTCCAAAAGCATCTTTACTACCCACTCATGGCCGTTCTCAGCCGCCCACGAGAGTAGTGTCTGGCTATATCTGGGGCCTGCCCGGTCGGGATTGACATCGTCTCGTTCTAAAAGCATCTTTACTACCCCCTCATGCCCGTTCTTAGCCGCCCACAAGAGTGGTGTCCGGCTATATTGGGTGCCCGCCTGGTCGGGATTGACGTCGCCTCGTGCCAAAAGCATCTTTACTACCCCCTCATGCCCGTTCGAAGCCGCCAACGAGAGTGGTGTCTGGCCATAAAAAGTGTCTGCCCGGTCGGGATTGACGTCGTCTCGTTCTAAAAGCATCTTTACTACCCCCTCATGCCCGTTCTTAGCCGCCCAAGAGAGTGGTGTCTGGCCGAAATCGGTGTCTGCCCGGTCGGGATTGACGTCGTCTCGTTCCAAAAGCATCTTTGCTACCCCCTCATCCCCTTTCTCAGCTGCCCACGAGAGTGGTGTCCGGCCATATCTGGTGTCTGCCCGGTCGGGATTGACGTCGTCTCGTTCCAAAAGCATCTTTACTACCCCCTCATGCCCGTTCTCAGCCGCCCACGAGAGTGGCGTCTGGCCCAAATTGGTGTCCGCCCGGTCGGGATTGACGCCGCCTCGTTCCAAAAGCATCTTTACTACCCCTTCATGCCCATTCCTGGCCGCCAACGAGAGTGGTGTCCGGCCATATAAGGTGTCCACCTGGTCAGGATTGACGTCGCCTCGTTCCAAAAGTATCTTTACGACCCCCTCATGCCCGTTCTCAGCTGCCCACGAAAGCGCTGTCCGGCCATCTTCGCTATCCGCCTGGTCGAGATTGACGTCGACTCGTCCCAAAAGCATCTTTACGACCTCGCCGTGCCCTCTCCCAGATGCCCATGTGAGAGCCGTCATCCCCATGCAATCGTATGCATTATCGTCCCATTCCTTCATCTCCAATACAATAGGAACTATTTCCAGAATGCCCAGGAATGCGACTCCGTGGAGCCCCGAAAATCCCCCCGGTCCTCCCGCTTCGCCAAAGTACGGGCCCCCACAGCGGTCCCCATTATAGTGAACTAATAGTAGCTGTGCAGATATATGCTCACCAAATCTATCCAGGAGCTTCAGCGCAAGCATTTTGCTATTTTCCGTCATGCCCACCCTTGCATGCCTGCCCCAGTAAACAGAAGCATATTCTAAAAAGGGAGCCGTTGCGGGGGCCCAACGAAGAGTTGGCGAAAGATCCCTAATACATCCAAAATTCAGGTATGTCAAGCAAACCTCGGCAATTGTTGAGTGTGGACTATGGAATAGGGTCGGATCACGAGAGAGATGCTCCTGAAGAGTAAAATGCACCAGTCGGACTGTGGATGAAGACGCCTCGACTGTGACAAGACCCAGACAAGATGATAGGACTGTCCGTAACGCAAGAATGTTTTCCGGATCCGGATCTGCAGATCCTATCTCCACTCCCAGGGCATGGCAGAGCTCCTGGGCTCTTAAAGGTCGCTCCGAATACAGCACCCACATCAGGACCTTCATCCCGAGTACTGACTTATAGCCCTTCTGGGCTTTGAGTCTTGTGAGAGTTGCCGTGTAGGCATCATTCAATCCATCGCCAAGAATCATCTCTTCAAGTTTCTTTCTTCTTTGACGAATTGTCACCTCTCCTAGAATGGCATCGATATTGAGTGAAACGAGGAGGAATCTAACAGCAATCGCTAGTAAGAATACATCATTGATAGGGGAACATGCTAAATGGTCCAACGCACATATCGGAAATCTTCTCCAGGATAACCCTCACAATATCCGCCCGCAACTCATTGCTCATCGCCTCTGGCTCGGAATCCCTATCTAACCTCATCTCCACATAATTCAGGATATCACCGGCGTTAGGGCTAATAGGTATCACAACTGCCATGGTGAAATATCCTTGGATATCTTCCCTAACATGGGGTCTCCCGGTGAGGAATACTCTCGCAGTAGGTGACTCCCGAACGATATCTCTCAGTGACCCGAGAAGCTCCGGCAGACACTTTGGTAAACATTCGTCCAAGGCATCGACACAGATGAAAACCTGGGGCAGCGAAGCAATAACCGCCCTGAGCATTTCCATCAGATCCGCAAGTCGTAGCCCTCTACCCCCAATCTCCTCCTGCGCTTCTTTAAACGCCTTGCGTAGATAATCCGGGATGCGCCCCTTTGCTACCAGCTGCCTCAGAATAGCACCCACGATGTTGGTGATGGACTGCTCTTGCCGGGAAAGGAAGTCGCAGTAGAAGACTGCAACGGCGATATATTCCTTCTTTGCCTGGTTACACAGGCTGTCGACCACCAACGAACTAGTATTTCTCGCAGTCAGTAGTATTCACTTCTTTCGCAGGATCCCACTTATTACCTCAGATATGTCTTGCCCACTCCTGGATCCCCCGAGCAAAACAGGACCGCCTTATCGGCTCCACCCTCACTATCTCTCCACTCCTGAAACTCGCTTGTTTCTAATAGCCAATCCCCTACGCCCTCGAACCTGTCGGTGCGCACGCCTTGGTGTCTGATATTTGGCTCAAGTGGAGAGAGCCAGTGCATAATCCGTGCATCATCGTCGGACATATAGAAGTTGTTAAAACTGCTGCTTATGTTCCCGCAGTTAGCGTTACCATCGCGAAAGCTGACTGAATACGAAGATTGGGCCATGGTATTCTATCCAAAATGTTGGTGGAATGTAGAAATGGTGGAGCGTTTTGTGGGGGACTAGGGGAGTTTATAAATATTCAGTGCCCAGGGCTGAAGAAAGCGGGGCGATGTGGCTTGGCACAATTACACTCCAATCATTCCGCTTTAGTGAGGGTGCATGACTGATGCGTGATATGAAAACCTCAACAAATTGACAGCGACGACAACCAAACGGAAGGCCAAGAGCTCACACAACAAAATACGATCCTCAACGCACAACTCAGGAGTGGGGAACTCTCGTTCTCTTCAACGTTCTCTCACCACTAACTAACGGTAAAGACAGAAGTATATACTGTATAAACCACAACGAAATCCTTCTCTTCCGTGGACCACACACATATCCATTCCCTTTCGTCGTATGTCTCCATTTCTTCTTTTTCGTACTCCCATGCTGACAAAAGGAAAGATAAAGATTCCGTTGTTCCTAGCTTCTGGGCATTGAACTCTTTGACGCCTCCTCCGCGGCTCCTGCACCCCCCCCCCCCCAACACACACACACACACCCGCCCTCCCTCCTCCCCCTCTGCCCTCGGCCGATGTACCAAGGGTATTCCCAAAGCATGGGTAGTGGAAGCCGTAAGGTGCTGCCCGGCATGCTCTCACGACAGTTGCCTTATGGTTCGGATAGTCTTGGAACACGCTTTGGCTTCGGGGGTGCGCTTTGGCTTCGGGAAAGCATTTGGGCTGCGGGAATGCGCTTGATTTTTGGATCGATGCATTCGCCGGAGGGAAAGCGGGAGAAAGCTGTAATGGAATTTAAAGAGCCGAATGCGCAGATGTTGAATGATGTCCAGAGGTTACGAACAGCTGTGGTCAGTGTCTTTCCTTGTTAGCATGAAAGTATCGGAAGGGGAAAGGAGGACATCTAGACGAGAATGATGGGTGGTGGTCCATGGAAGGATAGGATAATTTCGTTGGGGCTCATACTCCTGTCTTTACCGTTAGTTAGTAGTAGACTAGTAGGGAACGTGAGAACTGCCCCACTCCCGAGTTGTGCGGGGGCGATCGTGTTTTAGTTGTGTGACCTCTTGGCCCTTCTCTTGGTTGTCACAGCCGTCGATCCGTCGATCCGCCGATCCGCTTCAGAATACCGGTATGCGCCTTCCTAAAACGGGAGAGCATTCCCACAAACAATCCAAGCAATGAAGCAATCGCGTGAGCATGCGAAGCAGCATCTCATACCTAGCGTTGTTGGCACGAAGTTACCAGAGTTTGTGCCATGGCACAACCCTCCAAATCGATGTGCCCGGCACGGCACAATGTTGTGCCCAGGCAATATATGTACCAATAAAATGACTTTGTAAGAAGAAAAAAAAGGAGAAACTCTCTACAAGCCCAATTTACATTGAATATCCCCCATTTGCATCCTTGTAAGTTCTCACTGGGCTGAAGAACTCCAATATTTGCTTCCTCAATTGCACAAACTGGTCTACGACAATAGAATTGTTCAAGGTTGTGCCATCGGCCAATCTCACCACACTCTGGCACATCGTTGTGCCGTGCCGGGCACATTGGCATGGCACAAGGCACTTCAAGTGCCAACAACGCTACTCATACCGTAGCTTCCAACAACTTCGCTTAAATTTTCCTCCTATCCTCACCATCCTTTCCCCGGTGTCCATTAGCGTAAAAACTCTTGAAATCCGAGCGATCGTTTAAAATACCATGAAAAACAGGGGTCTCTGTTTAAAATACCATGATATACCATGACAGGGGCAAAGTTTGCAAACTATGACCTCCTCCACACCAAATGCGACCACTGCAGAAATAATCATTATTCAGGAGTCTAAATACCTTCATAAGAGGCCAAATAATAATAATAATAAAATAATAAAAATCATAGAAAAATTATCAAAAATAAGGCCTTGTGAGGCCTAATTTTTAATATTTTTCCCACTGGTAAAGGTGGGGCTTGGCACAGTTATGATGCCTAAAAAGGGTTGATTTTCGCTTAATTTTTGCGCCAAGATTGCTAGTACCATGGCTCGGCAAGAAGTCATGGAACAGTTATTCTAGGTTAACCAGCCAAATATATCCTTGTCTGTCCCAGTTAATTGTTTTCTACCCTTGTAATTGTGGCTTGAAACTTCACCCCTGTCATGGTATATCATGGTATTTTAAACATACCCCCCCTGTTTTTCATGGTATTTTAAACGTTCGCTCTTGAAATCCGCCATCTGAGGATCCCTGTAAACCGAGTCATTCGCCCCCGAGATAAGTTTAGTTTTGCAAATCGAGAAGATCAAACAGGGTCAAAGCACTCGGGCTATACCACGTCAGGAAACCACTAATCCTTCTCGGGAAACTTTTTCTCTTTATCTCCAGATTTGCGACCTGACCGAGATGGCGAATAGCAAAAGTTTTTACCTTAATGGCACTAGCGCGATCGCCTTACTCGTAGATGGCGGATTTCAAGAGTTTTTACGGTAGTACAGGAAGAGCTTCCTATACAAACGGGCCCCAACACATTGTGGGCTCAATGACCCGGAGGAAGGCGGAACATCATTGGTGTTCAAGGAGTCAATTGTGCCCAAGAGTGTACTCGAGTATCGCCGTGGTGAGGGGATGCTGTTTGGGAGAATATCACCGGATCTCAAATACTATAAGTGATTGCTTTGTTTTTTGACTTAACTTATATGATACTGTAAGCACTCGAATAGGGAGATTTTGCACCCGGTATAAGATAACAATAACAACCAAGCCTTGGCGCCGAGGCTGGGGCTGGTAGTTCTCTAATTCCGAACGACGGAAGGAGGTTTTGCTAATCGAAGAAGATTGAGGAATAAAAAATAGATAGCTGCTTGGCGAGCCGTAACATCTTCACATCTCTGTACCTTCTATCACCATATCACAATATCACCGCCATGCCTCAAAGAAGCTCTGAGCAGAAAGTAGCTGCTGCAACAGCTGCCTCGCTTACTATCCTTGCTTCAGCCATCACGGTGTTAGGGAATAGCTGATCAAGAGTTTAGGTTGTGATTGATGAAAGCAGTGTGAGCAGCGTAGGTAATTTAAATCTCGCCTTAGCCGCAGTCTGTTATGAGAAAAATCTTTCTTAAGTACAACAATTACTTAAGTTGTGCTGAGATACACGCAGGAGTTGCTAGTGTTATTTTTATTTTAAACCCACCGTTATCTGGGATAAGTTAACTCGGATACCAATCCCAGATAACAGAATTTTTGTTATCAACACATCAACATGTGGCGCGTTGTCACAGCGACAACAGAAAACGGCGGTCTTGGCGCTCTTATTCTCTTTGCAAAATCTCCCTAATAGAAGAAAAAAGTTCCAACTTTAGGATGTTGGAATTTCTCCCCTCAGCTACAGTCTCCACCGTACCCACGGCGAAACTGGACCGGTGGCGAACAGGGGTATTTTCGTGGGCAAAAAGTGAATCATCGAGGTTAGGGTTCCGAAAAATTACTGGTAATTAATCCCTGTTCGCCACCAGTCCAGTTTCGCCGTG
>Ga0307517_10003835_pt1 | contig 23322 bp, 19 predicted proteins | sample 23_EM_MG_FD_194515 | JGI IMG/M metagenome (GOLD analysis project Ga0307517, IMG submission 194515) | Populus trichocarpa ectomycorrhiza microbial communities from riparian zone in the Pacific Northwest, United States - 23_EM | ecosystem: Host-associated > Plants > Roots > Unclassified | place...
ATCCCCTGGCCATGAGGTCCGCGGCGGCGTCGCCGTCGTAGTCCGCACCGCCGACGATCTGGTTGTACTGGCTCCAGCCGGCGCCGCCGATCTGCGTCCGCGTCCCGAACGGCGAGGTCGTCGAGCCGTTGCCGGGGTACAGGTAGAGCCCGGTGGAGCTGCGCGCGATGACATCGGCCAGGCCGTCGCCGTTCAGGTCATCCGCGCCGACCAGTTCGTCGAACTGCGACCAGCCGGTGCCGCCGACCTTCTTGGCGGCGCCGAAGGGCGCGGCGGTGTCGCCGGTGCCCAGGAAGAGGTACAGGCCGGAGACGCTCCGGGCCAGCAGGTCCGGGTGCGCGTCGCCGTTGAGATCGCCGGGAGCGAGGATCTTGTTGTACGCCTGCCACCCGCTGCTCAGGCTCTTGAACGCGTTGAGCCCGCCCTCGGTCGCCGCCCCGGCCCCGCTGTGCAGACGCAGGGCTCCGGAGGCGGTGACGGTGAGCAGGTCCGGTGTCCCGTCGCCGGTCAGGTCGCCGGGCAGCAGCAGGTCCTTGACCTGGGAGCTGTCGGAGGTGATGACGGCGACCGGGCCGGTGCCCGTTCCGGTGTCCAGGTACACGTCACCGGTGTGGATGCGGTACACGAGGTCGGAGGTGCCGTCGCCGTTGAGGTCGGAGCGCGCGGCGGCGGTGGCGTTCGCGGCGGTGCTCGCTGTCAGTGCCGTGATCCGTTTGCCGGAGGCGCTTGTACGGTCCGGCACGCTGAACCCCGACGGCGGAGCGGCGGAAGCGTCGAGGGACACCGACCCGGGGACGCCGCCGGGCAGCGAGCCGGCCGACGCGACGGACAGGGCGTAGCCCGTGCCGAGCAGGCAGGAACAGCCCAGCGCGAGGCCGATCGCGGCCCGCCTGCGGACCGGTATCGCGCGCCAGGCGTGGCGGCCGCCACGCGAGGGGCCCGAGGAAGTGGTGGAACTGGTGGTCACGGTCGCTCCCGTCATATCTGGGTCACACCGGGGACGTCGGAGACCACCCGGAAGCGGGCCAGCGCCGAGGCGGTCCCGTCGCGGGTGAGGACCGTGTCCATGGCGCGTACCTCGGCGGTGATCGCCGTCGGGGTCAGGTCGAGCAGCAGGTAGCCGCGATGGGCGTCGATGAGCTTCCAGGCCGGGTTCGCGGCCGCGATGGGCGTCCAGTAGGCGGCGAAGGCCGCCAGGTCCTCGTCCCCGGCCGAGGAGACCGAGGTGCCGACGAACTCGGCACCGATGACGGCCGATCCGGCGTCGGCGAAGTCCAGCTTGATGTCGCTGACGATCGTCCGGTGCCGGTCGCCGCTGAGCACCACCAGGTTGCGTACGGACGACAGGTCCTGCTGCAGGGCGTTCCGCTCGGCCTGGTAGCCGTCCCAGGCGTCGTAGTACCAGAGCTTGCCGTCGCCGACCTGCAGGTCCGTCTCGCTGAACATGATCTGGGAGCCGATCAGATTCCACACCGCCCCGGACTTCTGCGCCCCGTCCACCAGCCACTTCTTCTGGGCGGCCGAGAGCATCACCTGAGAGGTGGCCTGTGCGCCCGCCTGCGTGGAGGCCTGGTCGGAGCGGTACTGGCGGGTGTCCAGCACATGCAGCTTGACCAGCGAACCGAAGTCCAGGGCACGGTACATCGAGATGCTCGCGTCCACCGGAACGGCCGACGCGCGCACCGGCATGTTCTCGTAGTACGCCTGGAAGGCCGCCGCCTGGCGGGCCTTGAACGCTGCGGAGGACTGCTTGTCGGGGTCCTGCGGTATGTGACCGGCCCAGTCGTTGTCCACCTCGTGGTCGTCGAACGTGACGATCCAGGGCGCCGCGGCGCGCATCGCCTGGAGGTCCGGGTCGTGCTGGTACTGGGCGTAGCGGGACCGGTACTGGTCCAGCGTGACCGGCTCGCCGGTCCCCTCGTGGGTGCGCACGGCGGTCTTGGACGCCACCGTCTCGTAGATGAAGTCACCGACGAAGAGCACGACATCGGGGTCCTTGGCCAGCATGTCGCGGTAGGCGGTGAAGTAGCCGTGCTGCCAGTGCTGGCACGAGGCCAGGGCGATCCGGAAGCTGTCGGGCGTGCTGCCCGCCGCGGGCGCGGTGAGGGTGCGGCCGGTGCGGGAGACCTTGCCGAGGGCGGTGAAGCGGTACCAGTAGCGCGTGGCGGGGCTAAGGCCCGTGACGTCCACGTGCACGCTGTGGCCGAGCGCCTCGGTGGCCGAGGCCGTGCCCCGGGCGACCACCGTGGCGAAGCCCTCGTCCGAGGCCACCTCCCAGGTCACCGGCACCGATGCGGCCAACGCTCCGGCCGCCCCCGACAGTCCCGAAGTGGCCGGCACCAGCCGCGTCCAGATCACGACCGCGGTCGGCAGCGGATCGCCCGAGGCCACGCCCAGCGCGAACACCCCGGAAGCGCCCGACCCCGTCCCCGGCGACGTCCCCGGTGACGGCAGTGCGGCGTTGGCGGTGGCCGCCGCCGCGGCGCCCAGCACACCGGCGCCCAGCGATGTCACGGACGCCCTGATGAATTGCCGCCGGCGCAACCCCTGTTGCGGCGGTTCGGTGGTTCCCCCCACGCGTATGCAGCCCCTCCCCGGACCGGGCCCGAACGAGTCCGAACGACTTCGAACGGGCTTCCATGAGACAGATGTTTATCCGTGAGGTGACTGAGAAGCAAGGCGGGGTTAACCGAGCGTATGTGTGCGGCATGATGGGCCGGTGCGCCGGATCATCATCGCCGCCGCGGCCGTCGTTGCCGCCGCCGCCCTCATCACCTGGGCCGTCCTGGCATCGGGCGGTCCGGGTTCCAAGGGCACCGCCTCGGCCGGCTCCGACGACCCCCGGGCGTCGGCGAGCCGCACCGCCATCGCGCTGATCACCCCGGGCGGCACGGCCACCGCGCAGGGGACGGACGCGGGAACGGGTACGGCGACCGGACAGAGCGGCGGGAGCACCGGGGCCGTGTGCCGGACCGGCGACCTGTCCACCGGGCTGAGGGTCACCGGCACCGGCCGGGCGCTCATCGTGTGGAAGAACACCGGCGACGGCGTCTGCACGATCACCGGCAACCCCGTCGTCGCCCCGCTCAACCCGGACGGCTCCCGCGCGGACCTGCCCGTCGACTGGGTCGACCACCCCTCGCCCGCCCACCGGGTCACCCTGGCCCCGGGCGGGTCCGCGTACGCCGGGGTGAGCTTTGAGAGCCTGCGGGGCTGCGAGGACTTCGGGGGACTGGCCGTCGTCGTACCGGGGGAGACCCGGCAGAAGAACGCGATGTTCACCGCGGCCGGTGGCGCCCGGACCACGGTGCCGGTCTGCGACAGCGGCTTCAAGGTCGGCACGGCCGACGCCAGCAGCACCGCGGCAGCCTTCTGACGTCCTGACGGCGCGCGAGCGGCAGGCGTCCGCCCAGCGGAATGCCGAGGCGGCGTCGCGCCGGCCTCGCGTAGATTGCGAGGACCGGCTTGAGGAAGGACGCACGTGGCAAGCGCGAGGCAGGACGTGGTGGACGCCCGCAGGATCGTGGTCAAGGTCGGTTCGTCGTCACTGACGACAGCGGCCGGCGGGCTGGACGCGGACCGGGTCGACGCGCTCGTGGACGTGCTGGCCAAGGTGCGCGACAGCGGGGCCAAGGACATAGTCCTGGTCTCCTCCGGCGCCATCGCCGCCGGGCTCGCCCCGCTCGGCCTCACCAAGCGCCCCCGTGACCTGGCCCGCCAGCAGGCCGCCGCCAGCGTCGGCCAGGGGCTGCTCATGGCCCGCTACACGGCGTCCTTCGCGCGCTACGGCGTACGGGTGGGACAGGTGCTGCTCACCTCCGACGACGTCAGCCGCCGGGCGCACTACCGCAACGCGTACCGGACCCTGGACCAGCTGCTCGCCATGGGCGCGCTGCCGGTCGTCAACGAGAACGACACCGTCGCCACGGACGAGATCCGCTTCGGTGACAACGACCGGCTGGCCGCGCTCGTGGCCCACCTCGTACGCGCCGACCTGCTGGTGCTGCTGTCCGACGTGGACGGGCTCTACGACGGCGACCCCAGCAACCCCGGCGCCTCGCGCATCGACGAGGTGGCCGGTCCGGCCGACCTGGACGGCATCTCCATCGGCAGCTCCGGCAAGGCCGGCGTCGGCACCGGCGGCATGGTCACCAAGGTCGAGGCCGCCCGGATCGCCACCGGCGCCGGCATCCCCGTCGTCCTCACCTCCGCCACGCACGCCGCCGACGCGCTGGCCGGACGGCCCACCGGCACCCTGTTCACCCGCACCGGCAAGCGCTCCGCCGACCGGCTGCTCTGGCTCGCCCACGCCTCCACCCCGCTCGGCGCGCTCATCCTCGACGACGGCGCGGTGCAGGCCGTGGTGAAGGGCCGCAAATCCCTCCTCCCGGCCGGCATCGCCAGCATCGAGGGCCAGTTCGCCGCCGGCGACCCCGTCGAGCTGCGTGACACCGCCGGGCACGCGGTGGCCCGCGGGCTGGTCAACTTCGACGCGGCCGAGCTGCCGCGGCTGCTCGGCCGCTCCACGCGCGAGCTCGCCCGGGAGCTGGGACCGGCGTACGAACGTGAGGTCGTACACCGCGACGACCTCGTACTCCTGCACACCTGACGGCCCTCATCCGTGGCTTCTTGGTGAAAACCGCCCCGTGGCCCCTCGCATACTGGTCAACTTTGATGCGGTAGCGGAAGCAGCGAGCGCCGACAGGGGAGGCCACCGGTGAGACGAGGGCGTCCAGGGGCACCGCGCGCACTGGTCAGTGTCGACGGGACCGGGACGGGGGCGGTGGCCTCCGTGTCCGCGCAGCCCCAGCACCAGCCACGCCTGTGGCATGTCACCCTCAGCGTCTCCGGGACCGAGGCCCCGCTCCCGGAGGTCCGCCGCGGCCTCGAACAGCTCGCCCACGACCACCCCTTCCTCCTCACCAGCCGCTACGCCGCCGACCACGCCGAAATCCGCTACTGGGAAGAGGCCCGCGACCTCCACGACGCCGCCGCCATCGCGCTGCGCCTGTGGGGCGAACACCGCTCCACCGCCAACCTTCCCCCCTGGGAGATCGTGGGCCTGGAGGTCATCGACCGCGAGACCTACCACCAGCGCATCGCCGAGGGCTACGGCCCCGCGCCGGCCACCCCCGTCGGGGTCCACCCTTTCTGACTCCCGGGCCGCCGCCCGGGTCTCAGCCGGTGGAAAGCCGTGACGGCGGCCCCGCCCGCCGCCGTACCCTGATGGGCATGAGCAGCCGCAGCCACGACACCGCCGCATCCCTGCCGTCCCCCTGGCCGGAGTCCCCGGTCCTGCGCGCCGCGATCCGCGCGCGGGCCGCCGCCGCGGACCTCGCGCCGATGCCGCGGTCCGTGAAGGACGACGCGCTGCTGGCGATCGCGGACGCGCTGGTGGTCCGGACGAGGGAAATCGTCGAGGCCAACGAGAAGGACATCGCGCGGGCCCGCGAAGCCGGCACGAGCGAGACGGTGATCGACCGGCTGACCCTCACCCCGGAGCGCGTACGGGCGATCGCGAACGACGTACGGGACGTGGCGGGCCTGCCCGACCCCGTCGGCGAGGTCGTGCGCGGCTCGACGCTGCCCAACGGCCTGGACCTGCGGCAGGTCCGCGTCCCGCTGGGGGTCGTGGGGATCATCTACGAGGCCCGGCCGAATGTGACCGTCGACGCCGCCGCGCTGTGCCTGAAGTCCGGCAACGCCGTGCTGCTGCGCGGCTCTTCGTCCGCGTACAACTCCAACCACGCCCTGGTCACCGTCCTGCGGGACGCGGTCGGCGGGGCCGGGCTGCCGGCGGACTGCGTGCAGCTGGTGCCGGGGGAGAGCCGGGAGTCGGTGCACGAACTGATGCGCGCCCGGGGGATGGTGGACGTACTGATCCCGCGCGGCGGGGCCTCGCTGATCAAGACCGTCGTGGAGCAGTCGACGGTGCCGGTGATCGAGACGGGCACCGGCAACTGCCATGTGTACGTGGACGCGCAGGCGGACCTCGACATGGCGGTGGCGGTGCTGATCAACTCCAAGGCGCAGCGCCCGAGCGTGTGCAACGCGGCCGAGACCCTGCTGGTCCACCAGGACATCGCCGAGGAGTTCCTGCCGCGCGCGCTGGACGCGCTGGCCGAGGCCGGGGTGACCGTGCACGGCGACGAGCGGGTCCTCGCGCTGGCCGAGAAGTCCGGGAGCAAGGCGAAGGTCGTGCCGGCCACGGCGGAGGACTGGGAGACCGAGTACCTGTCCTACGACATCGCGGCGGGCATCGTGGACTCCCTGGACGCGGCCGTGGGGCACATCCGGCTGTGGTCCTCCGGTCACACCGAGGCGATCGTGACGAGCTCGCAGCCCGCCGCCCGGCGCTTCACCCAGTTGGTGGATGCGGCCGCGGTCGCCGTGAACGCCTCGACCCGGTTCACCGACGGCGGCCAGTTCGGTTTCGGCGCGGAGATCGGGATCTCCACGCAGAAGCTGCACGCACGCGGCCCGATGGGCCTGCCGGAGCTGACGTCGACGAAGTTCATCGTGACCGGGGACGGCCACATCCGCGGGTGATCCGGGGCCGGGTCCTGGCCGGATCCGGTCGGAACCCCGGCTGGATCCGGGCGGAATCAGGGCTGATTCCCAGCTGAATTCCCTGCCCAAAATGGCGTCCCGGGCCCTATTCTGGACGGGTGCCGGACGATGTGGGGGCTGGCCGTCCGTTCCCGGACGGGGAAGACCACGGTGGCGCGGACGACGAGTTCGCCTCCGTGGTGCTCGACGAGGCCTTCATACGGGCCGCCGCCTTCCACGAACCCAGCCACGCCGAGCGTCTGCTCGCCGCCGCCCGGGCAGCCCGGGTCGGCGGCATCGAGGACGAGCCCGGCGGCCATGACGCCGAGGACGCGCACTACGGCGACCGGGCCCACGGCGAGCTGGATCCCGAGGACGCGGAGTACGAGGAGCTGTACGCCCAGCGCAGCCCCTACCGGGGGCACGCGCGCTGGCACCGTACGGTCGCCTGGGTGCTGGCCGTACTCATGGGTATCGGCGTGGTCGCACTGACGTTCGCAGCCGTCTACCGGGGCGCCGGCGGTGGCCGCCAGTCGGACATCCAGCCGTCCCCCACGGGCCGGGTCGGTGCGCCCTCCGCGCCGCCGGTCGCGGTCAGTCCGACCCACTGACCCCGGACAGGGCCTGGCCATCCGAGCAAAGTTGTCTCGTACCAGGGCGTTTATAAGAGCTCTCCGCGACCTACCCTTGTGATATGGCCGGTCCTGGAGACCCACCTGAGGGGAACCCCGAGGGCGTTCCGGGAGGTGGGGACGACGAGTACCGATCCGTCGTCTTCGACGAATCGTTTGTTCGCGCTGCCCGGATACAGGAGTACTCGGCCCGTGAGCGGCTGGACGGTACCGCGCGCGCTGTGCGCAACCGCCGCTTCTGGTCCCGGGGCGGCGCCCCGCGGCAGGCCCTGATCCTGGTCATCCTGATCGCGATGGCCTTCGGCACCGCGATCTACCTGGGCATACGCAATCCGTACCATCAGCCCGCCGTCCCCGTCGCCGGACAGCTGCGGATCACCCTGATACCGCTCGCACCCGCCGGAGCGGTCCCCGCCGCCGACCGCGAGCAGCCCTTCGCCGGCCACCGGGCCGCCGACTACCGCACCGGCGCCGCGGGCATCACCTTCCCGGCCGCCCACCGGACCTCGCACTTCACCGAGGACCAGGTCATGCAGGCGCTGATCATCGCGCAGGAGTACCTGGTCGCCTCCACGATGGACCCCGGCGCGCTGACCGGCGGCGATGTCCGCACCGTACGGAATCTGCTCACCCCCGGGCAGCAGGAGCAGTTCGACCGCAGCCTGGAGAAGCCCGCCGACGACGGCCGGTACGCGGCCACCGGCTGGCTGGTGCGTTTCGACCCGGCCCGGATCGCGCTGGCCGACGAGCAGGTGCGGGTGCGCGGCAGCATGACCGCTACGGAGGCCACCGACGACACCCTGGAGGTCGTCACCGACCACACCCTGGTCTACGCGGTCCGTGACGCCATCGGGGTCGCGAGCACGCCCTCGCTGTTCACCGTCCGGCGCGAGATGCGGCTGCGCTTCGACCCCGACGACCTGCGCGACCGCCACGTCGAGCTGGTGCAGGCCTCGGTCGAGGCCGGGCCGCTGTCCTGCGCGACCGATCAGGCGGGCTACTTCCGGCCGCTGCTGGCCGGCCAGCGCGCCCAGCCGCAGACCGGCACCGACCCGTACGACCGCGACCACCAGATCACCTCGGTCTGCGGTGTACTGGCCCCCGACATCTCGATCAGTCCTCAGAGCCTTCCGACGGCGACGGCGGTGAGTCCTGGGGCGGCGGCTCCTGGGTCTGCGTCGTCGAGCTCTGCGAGCCGGTGAACCTGTCGCGCAGCTTGCCGCCCACGTCCCCGGCTCCCGACGTGATGTCGTTGAGCAGCCGCATCAGCGGGTCCTTGCTGGTCTTCACCGTCGCGGCGTAGTGGCTCGCCGAATCCTTCCAGGCGTCCGTGACCGAGGTGTCCTTGTCCTCGCTGCGCCGCGGGTAGTGGCCGTCCATGATCCGCTGGTAGTCGCGGCTGGCCTCCCACTTCTTCAGCTCGGCCGCCCGCACGGTGGTGAAGGGGTGGCTGCGCGGCAGCACGTTGAGGATCTTCAGCACGGAGTCGCGCAGGTCGCCCGCGGCCTCGTACTCCTCGGCCTGCTTCAAGAACGCGTCCACGTTCATCTCGTGCAGATGGTTGCCGCCGGCGACCTTCATCAGCCCGCGCATCGACGCCCGCAGGTCCTGGCCGACCAGCAGCCCGGCCCGGTCCGCCGACAGCTCGGACTTGCGGAACCACTCGCGCAGCGCGGTGACGATCGCCAGGATCGCCAGATTGCCCAGCGGGATCCACGCGATGCGCACGGCCAGATTGGTCAGGAACAGCAGTATCGTCCGGTACACCGCGTGGCCGGACAGCGCGTGGCCCACCTCGTGGCCGACCACGGCCCGCATCTCCTCCTCGTCGAGAAGCTCGACCAGGCCGGTGGTGACGACGATGATCGGCGCGTCCAGGCCGATGCACATGGCGTTGGGCTGGGGGTCCTGGGTGACGTACATCGCGGGGACCTTCTCCAGGTCCAGGATGTAGCAGGCGTCCCGCAGCATGTCGTTGAGGTGCGAGAACTGCTCGTCGCTCACCCGGACGGAGTCGGAGAGGAAGAGCAGCCGCAGACTGCGCTCGGGGAGCAGGCCGCTGAGTGCCTTGAAGACCGTGTCGAACCCGGTCAGCTTGCGCAGCGCCACCAGCGCCGAGCGGTCGGCCGGGTGCTCGTAGGCACGGGACGAGATACCCGGGAAACGCCGCCGGTTACGCCCCGGCAGATTGTTCGACTCGGTCGACTCGGACATATTGGCCAGACCCCCTGATTGCCAATCGGTACACATGGGAGGACGCGCGGAGCCTGCTCGAAGTTCCTTCCGGCTCGCCCGTACGATGACGCCCATGACTTCATACGCAGCCGTCGCCGCCCTGACCACTCTCGCAGAAGGCGAGGGCGGCGGAGGCGGGCACGAGAGCCTCAATCCGGTCCTCACCGGTGGCGGTGCCTTTTTCGTCCTGCTTCTCCTGCTCTGGATCACCACGCGTTTCAACCGGGACCGCTGATCGGGGTAGCGCCGACAGGTTGGCCAAGTAGGCTCAGGCCGCATGGGAGAGCAGGAACCGCCGGTGAAGAAGCGGCTCGGCGTGATGGGTGGCACTTTCGACCCCATCCATCACGGTCACCTTGTGGCGGCCAGCGAGGTCGCGAGTCTGTTCCACCTCGACGAGGTGGTCTTCGTACCGACCGGGCAGCCGTGGCAGAAGACCGACCAGGTGGTGTCGGCGGCCGAGGACCGGTATCTGATGACGGTGATCGCCACCGTCTCCAATCCGCAGTTCTCGGTGAGCCGCAGCGACATCGACCGCCCGGGGCGTACGTACACCATCGACACCCTGCGGGACCTGGCCGCCGAGCACGGTGAGGCGGACCTCTTCTTCATAACGGGCGCCGACGCCCTTTCGCAGATCTTCTCCTGGCGCGACGCCGAGGAGCTGTTCTCGCTCGCGCACTTCATCGGCGTGACCCGTCCCGGGCACACGCTGGCCGACCCCGGCTTCCCGGAGGGCGGGGTCTCGCTGGTCGAGGTACCGGCGCTGGCCATCTCCTCGACGGACTGCCGTGAGCGGGTGGCCAAGGGGGAGCCCGTCTGGTACCTCGTACCGGACGGCGTCGTGCGATATATCGACAAACGCAAGCTGTACCGGTAACCGGTGGAGGGGTCCCCGTGAACGACGCACACCCTCGTTGGCAGTACGCCGACGGGCAGGAGCCGTATCCCCAGGACCCCCAGCAGCAGGACCCTTACGGACAGCAGCAGCCCGACTACAGCAGCGGACAGCAGGGCTACGGCTACGACCCGTACGAACAGCAGCAGCAGGGCTACCCGCAGCAGCCGCCGTACTACCCCGAGCCCGAGCCGCAGCAGTACCAGGGCTACATCCCGCAGCAGCCGCAGTACGAGGACTACCCGCAGCCCCAGCAGCCGCCGCAGCAGTACCAGCAGCCGCAGTACGAGCAGCCTCAGCCGCAGTACGCGGAGCCCGCACCCGCCCCCGCTGCCCCGCAGGACCGGGACTACCGGACCGAGCAGTTCGCCTTCGTCGACGAGGACGCCGAGGAGTCCGAAGAGGTCATCGACTGGCTGAAGTTCACCGAGTCCCGCGTCGAGCGGCGCGACGAGCGCAAGCGGCGCGGCCGCAAGCGCGTGGTCGCCCTGGTCGTGGTGCTGGCCATGGTGGCGGTCGGCGGCGTCGGCTACCTCTGGAAGACCGGCCGGATCCCCGGCCTCGGCGACACCGCCACGGCGACCACGACGGCCACCGGCGCCCAGAAGCGCGATGTGATCGTGCTGCACCTGCGCCCGGTCGACAGCGACGAGACCTCGACCGCGCTGCTGGTCAGCAACTCCACCACCGACCGCGGGACCACCGTCCTGCTGCCCAACTCCCTCGCCATCAGCACCGACGACGGCGACACCACCACCCTGGGCAAGTCCGTCGTCGACGAGGGCGCCACCCCCACCCGTGAGGGCCTGGACAATCTGCTCGGCACCAAGATCGCGGGCACCTGGCGGCTCGACACCCCGTATCTGGAGCTGCTCGTCGACTCGCTCGGCGACATCCTCGTGGACACCGACGCCACGGTGAAGTCCAAGGACACGACCCTGGTCAAGCCCGGCAAGCAGCAGGAGCTCAACGGCAAGGCGGCGGTCGCGTACGCCACCTATCGCGCCAGTGGCGAGGCACAGGACAAGCAGCTCGCCCGCTTCGGGCAGGTCGTCCAGGCCCTGCTGAAGAAGTTCCCCAGCAGCGCCAGTCTGGGCGTCAAGACCATCCAGACCCTCAACGCCATCCCCGACCCCTCGCTGAAGGAGAAGGAGCTCGGCGCGAGCCTGTCGGCCCTGGCCGAGCAGGCCAAGACCGGCGCGTACGCCACCGAGTCCCTCCCGGTGCAGACCGACGGCACGCTCAGCGCGAAGGCCACCCAGAGCGTGGTCAAGGACGTGCTCGGCGGCACGATCACCAACAGCAGCACCGACGGCGTCCTGAGGATCAGCGTCAGGAACGCCTCCGGCGACAAGGCGAACACCACCCAGGCCCAGGCCGCCGTGGTCAACGCCGGCTACACCTACGTGGCCGCCGGGACCGGCACCGCGCAGGCGGCCTCGCAGGTCATCTACACCGACGCCGCCAGGAAGGCGGACGCGCAGGAGGTCGCCAAGACCCTCGGCCTGGCCGCCGGGGTGGTCAAGAAGGGCACGGGCGCGTCCAACGCGGACATCACGGTCGTCCTGGGCAAGGACTACAAGGGGTGAGCGGCGTCTGCTGTCCGGCGCCTGCTGTCCGGCGCCGGACAGCAGGCGCGGGATAACGGGCGGAGACTGTCCGTGGGTCGTGAGACCCTTGGAGACACACGTTCCCCGACCGGAAAGCCTCACCTGTGACCGCCACGGACCGCTCCATCGAGCTCATCAAGGCCGCCGCCCAGGCAGCCGCCGACAAGCTCGCGCACGACATCATCGCCTACGACGTCAGCGACGTCCTCTCCATCACCGACGCGTTCCTGGTCGCCTCGGCGCCCAACGACCGCCAGGTGAAGGCCATCGTCGACGAGGTCGAGGAGCGGCTGCTCAAGGAGCTGGGCACCAAGCCGGTCCGCCGCGAGGGCGACCGTGACAGCCGCTGGGTGCTGCTGGACTACATCGACATCGTCGTGCACGTCCAGCACTCCGAGGAGCGGGTCTTCTACGCGCTGGAGCGCCTGTGGAAGGACTGCCCCGAGATCGAGCTGCCCAAGGACGCGGTGGACACCCGTGGCAAGGGCGAGGAGCACGCGCGGTCCCTCGCGACCGCCGACGAGGACGGAGACCTGCGCTGAGCACGGCAATCCGCGGCCGCGGCCGCCGGCTGGTGCTGTGGCGGCACGGCCAGACCGCGTGGAACCTCGAAGGCCGCTTCCAGGGCACCACGGACATCGCGCTGACCGAGGTCGGCATCGGCCAGGCCAAGCGGGCCGCCCGGCTGCTCGCCGCGCTCAAGCCGGACGCCGTCATCGCCTCCGACCTGCAGCGCGCCGCCGACACCGCCGCCGAGCTGGCCGCCCTCACCGGCCTGGACGTCTCGCACCACGAAGGCCTCCGCGAGACCTACGCGGGCGTCTGGCAGGGGCTGACCCACGACGAGATCAGTTCCCGCTTCGGCGAGGAGTACGCCGCCTGGAAGCGCGGCGAGCCCGTCCGGCGCGGCGGCGGCGAGCTGGAGACCGAGGTGGCCGACCGGGCCGCCCCGGTCATCCTGGACGCCGCCGACAAGCTGCCCGACGGCGGCACCCTGGTCGTGGTCAGCCACGGCGGCGCCATCCGCACCGCCATCGGGCGGCTGATCGGCCTGGAGCCGCACACCTGGGAGTCCCTCGGCGGCCTGTCCAACTGCTGCTGGTCGGTGCTCGGCGAGGGCGCCCGCGGCTGGCGGCTGCAGGAGCACAACGCGGGCTCGCTGCCCGAGCCGGTGCTCGGCGACGACGACTGAGCCCGATTTCTGGAATCGAGCCCTGACCGGCTAAGCTTCTACTCGTTCGCAGGGCGGAACGCCCGAGAACAGCGGGGCTATAGCTCAGTTGGTAGAGCGCTTGCATGGCATGCAAGAGGTCCGGGGTTCGAATCCCCGTAGCTCCACAATCCGCAGTTCATGTCCCGGGCCCTCGTCAGATGGCCCGGGACATCTGCGTTCCGGAGACGATCTCCGAGAGCGGCCGGGCGTGCACCGAGCAGCCGACCAACGGGTCCTCCAGACTGCGCAGTTGATCAAGCCGGGCCCGGCTCTCCTCGTCCTCGGGCGTGTAGACGAGGATGCGGTGCTCGGGCATGCCGTCGATCGACAGCGAGACGGTGGACAGCCGGACAACGCCCACCGACGCGTGCCGGAGCACCTTGACCCGCTGTCCCGGCGGGGCCACGTCCCCGCTCGCCCACATCTGGGCGAACTCGGCGCTCTCCCGGACCATCCGCTCGATGAACGACTCCCAGGCGGGTTCGCCCATGTGCCGGCCGTATCCCGCGCGCAACTGGGCCACCATGCGGGGCAGTTCGCAGTTGCGGTCGACGAGCGTGCAGCAGCAGTGCGGGCCGGTGAACAGCCACAGCAGGACATTGCGGTCGCCGGGCCCCGCCCGCCGCAGCCTGGGGAAGACGTCCCGGTAGGCGGCGTTGGACGCCAGCACGTCGTAACGCGCGTTGTAGACCACCGCGCACAGCGGGCCGAGGGCGTCGATGATGCCCTGCACCTCCGGGCCGACGGCATCGGCGTCCGGGATGTCGTCCCGGACGAACGGCACGCCCGCCAGCCGGTAGAGGTGCTGCCGCTCGGTCACGTCCAGCCGCAGGGTGCGCGCGATCGCGTCCAGCACCTGCACGCTCGCGTTGATCGGGCGGCCCTGCTCCAGCCACGTGTACCAGGTGACCCCGACCCCGGACAGCTGGGCGACCTCCTCGCGCCGCAGACCCGGCGTACGCCGCCGCAGGCCCGGCGGCATGCCGACGTCCTCGGGGGTGATCCTGGCGCGGCGGCTGCGCAGGAAGGCGGCGAGGTCGTTCCGGCGCTCGGGCATGCCACCATCGTGCCGTGGGGCCGACGGCCTTGCCAGGTGCTGCCAGTACCAGCATCACGGGGCTCTCGTTACGGGTACCGGGCCGGGCGCAGGCTCATGGACATGACGCATTCCACGCTCAGCACGCCCGTCGCCGGGCGCACCGGGACCGCGCGGCGCCCACCCGCCGGTCTGCTCCTCGGCATCATCCTCACGGCCCAGTTCATGGCCCTGCTCGACGTCTTCATCGTCAACGTCGCCGCGCCCACCATCGGCAGCGACCTGCACGCCTCCGGTGCCGGACTCCAGCTCGTCATCGCCGGCTACACCATCGCGTACGCCGTACTGCTGATCACCGGCGCGCGGATCGGCGACCTGTGGGGCCACCGCAGGGTCCTGCTGACCGGGATCGCGCTCTTCACTGCGGCCTCGCTGGCCTGCGGACTCGCCCAGTCCACGGGGGAGTTGATCGGCTTTCGCTTCGCGCAGGGCGCGGGGTCGGCGCTCATGGTGCCGCAGGTGCTGAGCCTCATCCAGCGCAACTTCACCGGCGAGGGACGCCTGCGCGCGCTGAGCGTGTACTCGGCCGTGCTCGCCTCCGGCGCGGCGGTCGGGCAGTCCCTGGGCGGGGTGCTCGTCAGCGCGGACCTCTTCGGGACGGGCTGGCGGCCGGTGTTCCTGGTGAACGTGCCGATCGGGCTCGCGCTGCTCGTCCTGGCACCGCGCGTCGTCCCGCGTGACGTGGCCGGCGCCCCCGAGCGGCGGCGCGGCCTGGACCTGCCGGGGCTGGTCGTGCTGGGCGCGGCGGTGTCCCTGCTGACCGTCCCGCTGGTCCTCGGGCAGGAGGAGGGCTGGCCGCTGTGGGGCTGGCTCTGCCTCGCGCTGAGCGCGGTGCTCTTCGTGGTCTTCGTCGCCCTGGAAGCGCGGCTCGCCCGGCGCGGAGGCGCTCCGCTGGTGTCGGCGCGGGTGCTCCGGGCGCCGGGCATGGGGCGCGCCGTCACCGTCATCGGGCTGGGCATGGCCGTCAACGCGGGCTTTCTGTTCTCCTTCGCCCTGCACCTGCAGGTGGGCCTCGGCGAGAGCGCCCTGCGCACCGGCCTCACCTTCGCCGTCGCGGCCGTGGCGTTCGGCCTCGCCGGCCTGCACTGGCGGCGGCTGCCACAGCGTTCCTACGGTGCGCTGGCCTCCGGCGGCCTGCTGCTCGCCGCGCTCTCCCTCGCCGGGCTCGGCCTGCTGCTGCGGGACGGCGGCCGCCACGAAGCGGGGCTCGTGCTGGCCCTGGCGGGCCTGGGCGCGGGGCTCGGCCTCGCCTTCAGCCCCACCCTCACCCTCGCCCTGGGCCAGGTCGTCCCCGAGGACGCGGCCGACGCCAGCGGGCTCCTCGCCACCGTCACCCAGCTCGGCATGCTCCTGGGTGTCGCCACCCTCGGCACGCTCTTCCTCAACCGCCTGGCCGTCTCCGGCCCCCACCCCTCCGCGCACGCGCTGGCCGTCACGTCGGCCGCACTCGCGGCCACGGCGCTGGCGGGGGCGTTGGCCGGCCTGCGCCGCTCAGGCGGACGGCCCGCCCCCGACCCGCAGAGCTGAGCGCGGAGCTGGGGCCTGTGCGGGCCGTACCGGCGGGCGCCGCAGCCACGCGCGGGTGGTCACGACGCCGGCCACCGCGAGGAAGGCGACCCCGGCGGCCGGATAGATCGCGGACAGCAGCATCTGGCCCACGGACTGGTGGAGTTCCTCACGGTGGCCGGTGCCGTGGGGGACGTACCAGAGGGCGAAGGAGTAGAAGGTGAGCCCGGTGAGGGCGGCGGCCACGGTCCAGCGGCGGCGGCGCCCCCGGCGCCGTATCGCCTCGGCGGCGAGCAGCAGCACCAGCGGCACGGCCCAGACCCAGTGGTGGGACCAGGAGACGGGGCTGACGATGAGCGCGGTGACGGCGCAGGAGACGGCCGCCCAGGCGGGGCCGTGCGGCAGGCGGTCACCGGCGAGGAGGGCGGCGACGGCGACGGCCAGGCCCGCGCAGGCGACGAGGGCGGTGAGCAGCAGCCAGCCGCTCGCCGGATCGCCGGTGTGCAGCGCCCTGGCGATGACGCCGCGCAGCGACTGGTTGGCGGTGTCCTCGCCGTTGCCGGGGCGGTCGGCCGAGAAGATGATCTCGGTCCAGAAGCGCTTGGAGTCGTGCGGCAGCGCTATCGCGGTGAGCGCGACCGTGGCGAGGAAGGTGCCGGCCGCGACCGCCGCCCGTTGCAGGTGGACATTCCAGCCCGCGCCGCCGTTGCGCATGCGCCGGACGGCGAGTGCGATCCCCGCCGCTGCCAGGAAGACCGCGAAGAGCGCCGGCGTGAGCTTGATCCCGGCCGCGATGCCGATCCCGGCCCCGGCCCAGCGGTTGCCCGGGCGCCGGGTCAGATCCCACAGCACGAGCACCGCCACCAGCAGGTTGACCTGCCCGTACCGCAGCGTCGTCCACACCGGCTCGCACCACACCGCGACCGCCGCGACCCCGAGCGTCACCGCCGCCTGCGGCAGCCGCGCCGGGCGGCGGCCGATGAGCCGCAGCGACAGGTGGACCAGCGCGACCAGCAGCCCGAGGTTGACGAGATTGGCGGCCATCCGCATCGCGCCGGTGCTCAGCCACGTAAGCGGGATGAACAGCACCGCGGCGAAGGGCGGATACGTGGTCGGCAGCAGGGCGCGGGTGGCCCGCATGTCGTACAGATCGCCGCCGGTGCGCACCGTCCAGCCCTCGGCCCGGTACACGTCCAGGTCGAGCATCGTGACATGCGCGGCCCGCTGCGCCAGCCAGAAGCCGGTCAGCGAGAGCAGGCACACCACCGCCGCGACCAGCGTGGCCCGCCGCGCGGGGTAGGGCGTCTGCTGCGTCGTCGCAGTCACGGTGTACGGCTCCTGGGTGGGGACGCGGGCACGAAGGCCCGACAGTATCGTCAATCACCCAGACCACCACAGGGCCCGGATCGGTTGCCCGCCGGGTGCCCTCCAAACGATTTGGCCAAACCCACGGCCAGCCCGTAATGTATGCCGAGTCGCCGGGGGGACCCGGAGGAACGGCACGCGGGGCTATAGCTCAGTTGGTAGAGCGCTTGCATGGCATGCAAGAGGTCCGGGGTTCGAATCCCCGTAGCTCCACTTCACCTCGCGGAGCACCTTCGCAGAACACCCAGGGTCTGGACGCCGATTACGGCCTCCGGGCCCTTTCGCTTTGCCCCGGGCCCCGGGGCCCGGGGCGGGCCCGGCAAACAGCTCAGCGCCGCCCGGCGTCCTCGACGCGCAGCGCGAGCGCCGGGCAGCGGCGGACCGCGCGCTGCGCCTGCCCGGTGAGGTGCGCGGGGACGCGGGTGCCGGCGATGTCGGGGTAGCCGTTGGCGTCGAGGCGGACGATCTCGGGGAGGATGCCGGCGCAGAGGCCGTGGCCCTTGCACAGCGTCCAGTCGACCACGAGCTTCTGGTTGGAGGTGCCGGCGCTGCCGCCCTTGCCGCCGATGGGCTCGGAGCCCAGGAGCGGCATGACGCCCTTGACCGGGCGTCCGCAGCCGCCGCCGAGGACGTGGGCGGCGAGGTCGTCGGTGAAGGCGCTGATGGAGGAGAGCACGAAGCGCATCGAGCCGTCGGGGTGCTTGCAGACGCCGCGTCCCTTGACGCCCATGGCGACCTTGCGAAGCTGTTCCAGGGCGGCCTGGCCGCCGCCGTTGAGCACGTCGCCGAGGAGGGCGGCCATCGCGGGCAGTCCGAGCTTGCAGGGCCCGCACTGGCCGGCGGTCTCGCCCGCCAGCCACTGGGCTATCTTCAGGGACTCGCCGAGCGGGCACAGGCCCGGGTCGAGGGGGAGCAGCGCGCCGGCGCCGAGGGTGGCCTTGTGGGCCTCCAGGCTCTCGCGGGCGATGGTGACCATGGAGGCGACCGAGGGGTCGATCCAGCCACCGTGGTAGCCGCCGACCAGGACGCCCTGGCCGACCGAACCGCCGGCCATCTGCAGGATGTACGACATCGGGACGCCGGTCGGGGTCTCGATGACCAGCTGCTGCGGGACCGAGCCCGAGACGGTCAGCATGGCGGTGCCGGGCTCGCCGGCCACGCCGGTGGAGCCGTAGCGGATGGCGCCGAGCCGGGCGCCGATGGCCAGCTGGGTGAAGGTCTCGGTGTTGGAGAACAGGGTGGGCGCGCCGTCGACGCCTGCCTCGCTGGAGCTGACCTTGCGGCCGGGCGGCAGCGGAGCGCCGCCGTTGGCGGCCGAGATGATCGACGAGGACTCGCCGGAGACGAAGCGCTCCGGCATCCGTACGATCCGGGCCCGCAGGGCCTTGCCGCGGCGGTCGGCGAGGCCGCGCTCGGCCATGGCGTCGCGGACCGAGGCCTCGTTGGTGTCGCGGGTGACGGCGATGATGAGCTGAGAGGCGCCCATGATCTCGGCTGCCAGCAGGGCGCCGTCGAGCATGAGGTGCGGGGCGCGTCGCAGGATCGTCGCGTCCTTGCGGCAGGCGGGCTCGCCCTCGGAGCCGTTGACGACGACGACCGGGCGGATGCCGCGCTTCTTGACGTTCTCGCCGACCGCGCGCAGCTTCTTGTGGAAGGGGAAGCCGGCGCCGCCCTTGCCGCGCAGGACCATCAGCTCGGCGAGGTCGATCAGTTCGCTCTCGGTCATCCCCGACGGCATGGAGCCGTGGACGGACAGGTGGGTGACCCGGTCCAGCCGCTCCACCTCGTCGAACCCGGCGGTGATCCGGGGCAGTCCTACCGCGCGCACCTCGGGCAGCACGTCTCCGCCGCCGGTCCGGGCACCGCGAAGGGCCGGGAGGTTGTCGGGGCGCGGGCTCATCGCTGTCCTCCGTTGTAGTACGGGCCCTGGGCCGGCTGCTGCCAGTTGACCGGCTGAAGGCGGTCTGCGCTGACGTCGGCCGGCTCGGCCGGGGGCATCGGGGGAACCTCGGTGCCGTAGGCGGGCGTCTCGTAGTAGGGCGTCTGGTAGCCGGTGTCCTGGTAGCCGTTGTTCTGGTATCCGGGGTTCGGATAGCCGCCCTGGTCGGGTACCGGCGGCAGTTGGGCGGTGGCTTCGGCGGCGGCCAGAGGCTGAGCATAGACCGGCGGAAGCTGGGCAAGTGAATCCGGGGGCGGCGCGACCGGTGGGAAGTTGGGCAGCGGAGGCAGGGATTCGGTGTACGCCATCGGGATGCCGTCGGCCCGCTCGTTGGGGACTGACCCGGCGCGACGCCGGCCGGTGCCCGTGCTGCCGCGTGGGGCCGAGACGCCCGTCGCCGAGGGCCGCAACGGGAAAAGGGCCTCGCCGCGCGTGGCGCGCATGCGGACGACCAGGGCGATGGCCACGCCGATCACGGCGAGGCAGTACATCACGATGAACTGGGTCTTCGCCGAACGGCCCGCGTTCAGCCCGTGCACCAGGGCCGTGCACCAGGAGACGTACGAGGTGCAGTGCAGGATCCGCCAGCGCACCGGGTGGCGGCGCTCGGCGAACGCGCTGCGCATCGCGCCGGTGACGGCGGTGAGGATCATGGTGTATGCGGCGAGGCTGCCGAGGCCGACGAGAAAGGCCTGGCCGGTGAAGCCGATCGGGCTGAACACCTGGAACATCGTGGCGTGGCCTTCGGCCACCTTGACCGATATGTGCACGATCAGGAAGCACACCGCGGCGACCCCCAGCGCCCGGTGAATGCCCTGCGTCATGAGCCGCTGGCGCGGGCCGAGGAAGAACTCGTCGGTGGAGACGAGCCCCCAGATGACGGCCGCGCTGAGCGATACCAGGGAGAGCACGCCGACACCGAAGTCGAGGAAGGCGAGCAGTGGGCCACTGGCCGTGGCACCCACGGCGACCAGGGCGACGCCGATGCCGCCGGTCATGGCGACACGGAGGAAACGGGACATGCTGGCCTCTGACGTGGTGCCGCTGGGGCCTCCGGCCGGAGAAGGGGGGTTCTCGCGGCGGGAGTCGGAGCGTTGAGGGAGGGGGCGCATGCGCATGACGCTATGCGTGTACACCCATGCGTGTGAGGATTTTCAGCAACCTGAGATGTGGATCATTACGAACTGCTAACGTCAGTACGTTCGGGAGGCTGTTGTGACCGGGGGGACCGCGTGGGGGACGCGGGACGGACGCAGGGTCCAGTGTGTGGTGGACACAGGGTTGCGTGCAGGGTTTTCCCTCAAGTGTGCTAGCAGGTGCCCCACTTGGCGCTTTCTTGGTAATTCCATTCCTCTGGCATGAACTGTTCACAGCGAGAGTGACGACGCACGCGACGAACTTTCGCAGGGGGTTTCATGAGCTCTTCCCGCACCAGAAAGCGGCGTACCGGACTGGCCTTGGCGGCGACGCTGCCGATGGTCGCCGGCGCCCTGGCCATGGGCATACCCACCGTTGCCCACGCCGACGCCGCCGCGTCCTCCCGTGACGCCCTGACCGGCACCAAGCCCGCCTGGGCCACGGCCAAGGCGGACAAGGGCGCCACGGCCGACTCCAGCAAGGTCACCGCCCGGGTCTACTTCGCCGGGCGCGACGCCGACGGTCTGGCGGCCTACGCGAAGGCCGTGTCCGACCCGAGCTCGGCCCTGTACGGCAAGTACCTGACGGCGAAGCAGGCCAACGCCCGCTTCGGCACGACCACGGCCCAGGTGACCGAGGTCAAGTCCTGGCTGAAGTCCTCCGGGCTGAAGGTCACCGGGACCACCGCGCGCTATGTCACGGTGACCGGCGATGTCGCCGCCGCCGAGAAGGCGTTCAGCACCCAGCTGCACAACTACACCAAGAGCGGCAAGACCTACCGCGCGCCCTCCAGGACGGCCTCCGCGCCGGCGGCCCTGAACGGCGCGGTCCTCACCGTCACCGGTCTGGACAACGCCCCGCACCTGGTCAAGCACAACGAGACGCTGCCCGAGCCGAGCGCGGTCTTCAAGAACTCCGGGCCGTTCTCCTCGTACTACGGCTCCAAGGTGGCCAGCGGCCTCCCGTCCGCCTACGGCTCCAAGCAGCCCTACGCGGTCAAGGGCTACACCGGCACCCAGCTGCGCGCCGCCTACGGCGCGAAGTCGGGCAACACCGGCAAGGGCGTCACCGTCGCCATCACCGACGCCTTCGCCTCGCCGTACATCACCAAGGACGCGAAGACCTACGCGTCCAAGAACGGTGACGCGGGCTACGGCAAGGGCCAGCTCACCCAGGTCCTGCCGAGCGACTACCGGTACACCGCCGAGGACGAGTGCGACGCGGCCGGCTGGTACGGCGAGGAGACCCTCGACGTCGAGGCCGTGCACGGTGTCGCGCCGAAGTCGGACATCGTCTACGTCGGCGCCGCGTCCTGCACGGACGAGGACCTGCTCGACTCGCTCGCCAAGATCGTGGACAACCGGCTCGCCGACATCGTCACCAACTCCTGGGGCGAGGCCGAGGAGTACGACACCGCGGCGCCGCTGTACGACACGATCTTCCAGCAGGGCGCTGTCGAGGGCATCGGCTTCTACTTCTCCTCCGGTGACAACGGCGACGAGCTCGCCAACACCGACACGAAGCAGGTCGACGCCCCCGCCAACTCCCCGTGGGTGACCGCGGTCGGCGGCACCTCGCTGGCGGTCGGCAAGGGCAACAAGTACAACTGGGAGACCAGCTGGGGCACCACCAAGTCCCTGCTGAGCGCCGACGGCACCAGCTGGGCCTCGCTGCCCGGCACGTACTCGTACGGCGGCGGTGGCGGCACCAGCAAGCTCTACGACCAGCCGTTCTACCAGCGCGGTGTCGTGTCCGACTCGCTGGCCCTGGCCAACGGCGGCACGACCAAGCAGCGTGTCGTCCCGGACGTCTCGGCCGTGGGTGACCCGCAGACCGGCTTCCTGGTCGGACAGAGCCAGACCTTCCCCGACGGCTCGATCCAGTACAGCGAGTACCGCATCGGCGGCACCTCGCTCGCCTCGCCGGTCTTCGCGGCCATCCAGGCGCTGGCGCAGCAGGCGCAGGGCGGCGTGCCGATCGGCTTCGCCAACCCGTCGATCTACAACAAGTACGGCACCTCGGCCTACCACGACGTGACGGACTTCCCGCTCGGCGCCGGCAAGCGGATGGCGGTGGTCCGGGTGGACTACGCCAACGGCTTCGACGCCGCCGACGGCACCATCACCTCGCTGCGCAGCCTCGGCCGGGACAGCTCGCTGGCCGCGGTCGTCGGCTACGACAACGCCACCGGTGTCGGCAGCCCCGCGGACGGCTACCTGAAGTCGTTCGCGAAGTACGGCAAGCACCACGGTCGCTGACCGTCACCGACGGTCACTGACAACACGGCGGGCCCGCGCCGGGGAGCGATCCTCGGTGCGGGCCCTTCCCGCTCTGCGGTAACCTGACCACATGCGTGCCGTACGCCTTCTGCTTACCGAGCCGCACTGACCAGGATCCCAGTCGGTGCGGCGTCCCCTCCTGAGCGAGGGGCTTTTTCGTTTCCGCAGGCAGACGGGCAGATTGCCGTACGGCCGGGCCGCAGGCCGTCATGACATCGATGGAGTACCGAGGACGATGAGCGAGACCACCTCCGCCGCCGAGACGGCCGCGCCCCACCGCTACACGGCCGCGCTGGCCGCCGACATCGAGAACCGCTGGCAGGACTTCTGGGAGGCGGACCAGACCTTCGCCGCCCCGAACCCCACCGGTGACCTGGCCGGGGACGAGACGCTGGTCGCCAGGCCCAAGGCCTTCATCATGGACATGTTCCCGTACCCCTCGGGCGCGGGACTGCACGTCGGCCACCCGCTGGGCTACATCGCCACCGACGTCTTCGCCCGCTACCGGCGCATGACCGGCCACAACGTGCTGCACACCCTGGGCTTCGACGCCTTCGGCCTGCCCGCCGAGCAGTACGCGGTGCAGACCGGTACCCACCCCCGGGCGTCCACCGAGGCCAACATGGAGAACATGAAGGCCCAGCTGCGCAGGCTGGGCCTGGGCCACGACACGCGCAGGTCGTTCGCCACGATCGACCCGGAGTACTACAAGTGGACCCAGTGGATCTTCCTGCAGATCTACAACTCCTGGTACGACGAGCAGGCCGACCGCGCGCGCCCCATCGCCGAGCTGATCGCCGCCTTCGCCGACGGCTCCCGCCCGACTCCGGACGGCCGGGACTGGGCCTCGCTGAGCCCCGCCG
>Ga0307517_10003836_pt1 | contig 23313 bp, 24 predicted proteins | sample 23_EM_MG_FD_194515 | JGI IMG/M metagenome (GOLD analysis project Ga0307517, IMG submission 194515) | Populus trichocarpa ectomycorrhiza microbial communities from riparian zone in the Pacific Northwest, United States - 23_EM | ecosystem: Host-associated > Plants > Roots > Unclassified | place...
CCACCACTCGCCTCTCCCCTCCAACGAGGGATGTGGGCATGGTCTGTCAACATTGAAGGACTCACGGCAGGTATGGGGTGGCAGGAAAGGCATGTGGCAAAACACGAGGAGGTGTAGAATGTCGGTGCGTGTCCGCAGACTCCTCACCTCACCTCTACTGACCGATTTCGTTTTTTAGGACCACGACAACCGCAAAACACATGAAAACTGCAGAGGTACTGCATAGCACACGCGACGCCAGTACAACTATGAACAAAAACTACCAATGCAACAGGCCGCTGGCCAACGTACACGACACGTCACCCCTCCCCCTACTCCCCTTGCCAATGCTCACTGAGCCAAGCCGGGCGGGTTCGACCACCATCGCAACCATCAGCACCCTATGTCAGCGCCAATATCCTGTACGAACGCGAACACAAACACCAGCACGAGCACCCACCAGCCAACCTACCAACGACAAGCGGCCCACGAAGGGATGGATAACCCACCACCGATTTCTAACCTCGCAATGCTGCACGGCGGTGTCAATTGACACCTGCACTGCTATTGCGAGGTTTCTCAGTCGGCTTTGGGAGCGTACCCGTGCACGGGTTGCATACCCCCGGGTTTTTGCAGAACCCGTACCTGTACTCGTCGAAACCCGTACCCCTGGGCACGGGTACGGGTTTTCTGGGGTACGGGTGCGGGTAGCCCTGGAAAACCCCAGGGTTACCCGTGCCAATCCCTACTGACTGCCGCCCTGATGATTCCATCTCCCTTGTGCATCTCCAGGATGTACGTGAGCTTGTTGATTGAGCACTGACTGCTGCCCTGACAATTCCATCTCCCTTGCACATTTCCAGGATGTATGTGAACTTGTTGATTGAGCACTGACTGCCCCTCTGATGATTCCATTTCCCTTGTGCATTTCCAGGCTGTACGTGCACTTGAACTTGTTGATTGAGCACTGACTGCTGTTCTGACGATTCTGGGTCTTGTACATTCTAGTGGGTATGTTATTCATTGCATATGTAGCTAACAATGCTCACCTGTTGCTCCGTATTTCCCTTCTTCCTCCTTTGTGCATGTTCTTATGCCGAATCTAACTTTCATTTGCTTGCACCCCTTGATCATGACTCCCAAATTCCATTTTCACAGAAAAGGGCAAAAGCTGCCGAAGTCAGTCGGTGTGAGTATCCTGAATGTCTATGCTTGTTCCATTTTGACACTGTTGACATAGTTGAGGAAATTCTCCCCTGACATGCCCTTTTGCATGCTATATGCCACTGTTGACCCATGTACTATATTAGCTAGATACTTCGATTCCGTCCCGTTGCTAAATATATAGCATGTACCTGGATTGAGCATCAACAAGACCTACAATCAATTAGGACAGACTCCACACAGACACTTTGCAGACACTGGGAAGAGATGTGACACAAATTATTGCATGACACATCTTCGCAATGTCCGACACATTGATATCAAAATCTCTCAAGGCCTTGCGATACAGCACAACACTTGGATGCCAGGCCCCCACAGCTAGCAGGTCTGTTTTTATAGGTTTTTACACCTCATATAAGGGACTGGTCAGTGGTCAACGAATGGGGACACTGGGACAACAAAAATGAACGGCGTGTAGTAAGGATTTGGGCGATGTGTAAGATGGACAGCATCTCCCACATGCCTCAGTAGATGGTACTACGAAAAATGGAGGAGGGCAGAGGGTGTGGTATTTCAGGGACAGAATTCCTTGAGCTCAGAGCTGCTCAAGTGCTCTTTTCGATAATGATGGCGGTTCTTTCACGTCACATTCATGATTCACACCGAGGTTTAGAGCAGCATAAAGTTGTATATTATCCCACTCGTGTCATGGAAACACACTTGCCCCCAATCCAAGTCGGCGGTAAGGCTGCCAGATATCCGCGCCTGAGATCCCTCCCATATTCTTACCCTGAAGCCGACTGCTATGAAGTAGATCCTGCCAAGGAAGGAGAGGTCCTCCGGGTTGATTTGGAGTTACTGTCTGGTGACGCTACGATGCCAAGGAGGGAGGGAGGCGAGGACGAAGTGGGTGAGGGTGGAGGATGCCGCATGCAAGAAGGCGATGGGAAGGCGAACAGTGGTGCGGGGCTGTCGTACTGGGCGCATAGATTCCAGGATAATGCATAGTACTTTGTCAATCCGCACTTCCTTGTGCATCGTGGTTGTTGTCGTTGACATAGATAATCCGGCTAAAAAGACAGTTTTATTCGCAGGTGAAAAGTTGTTAAAAAATTCGTATTGCGCTATTGAAGATACTGTATTTGATAGATAGTGTCGGGGATGGAGATGCAATAGAATGTGTAGAAAACTGCGCAGGGATATGGTACGCTCGAGGGGGGTCTCGTTGAGGGTATGCAGCGTATCGAATGTGGTCGAAGACAGAACATGTGAAGTTGGCAGCGTGGCAGTGCCCTGCGCCTGCGAGAGCAAGGGTAAAGTTAGTTGTCCAACCGAACATCAAATGGATGGATAAAAACGTACAACCGATTCAATGTATCCCACCTCGCACAATGTGTAACATCCACCCTTCCACTCTCGTTCACGAGAGCGCGTTTCGAAGCCAGTGATGCTGTTGTCCTCTTCCCGCCACCCCCACTCCGACCCACAAATAAGTCCATCATATCAGCCGCTTCCTCATAGCTTGCGCCATGTCTCCAGCGGAGGAAATGAGATCGGCCGTCGTCCTGTGAGTGCGTCGATGACCAATCCCAGGACAGTTAATCCAATGACAAGCGGGTGGAGGTAGGCCACGGTTATGCCTACGAAGTGATGCTTGGACAATTAGATTCCAGTCATATACGGTGTAACAAGATGAATAGAACGCTGTTTAGGTCACACGAGGCTTTATAACGTCCATGCGGAGCCTCAGCCGTGCCTCGAGTCCGTTTACGGATATCCTTCTAATCGAAAGACTTGCTTAATCAATACATTCTATTATCTCTTTTTTTTTCAATACCAGACGCTCATCTACGAAATTTACAAAAGGTGAAAGTGGACAATACCCCCACCCCGAAACAGCTCGGCGCATTCCCACAAAATCCGATACTTGCAGTTGAGAGTGTAAAGTGCAGACACCAGTTCTTTGTATTCCGACGACCATTGTTATCGTTAACTTGCAGTTGGTGTCATTGGGAAACCCCGTCCATGGTAGGATTGATATTCGACCTCCTGCACATCTTCTCTTTCAGATTGTAGAAAAACCCTGTCGAGGTCGTTTGTTGCGGCGGCACAGTCGTCGTCGGAGCGGAATGTGGAAGATGGAGATGCGATTCGACAATACCCTGCGCATCCAATACCAGCACTTGATACGTCTGTTGCAATTCACCAAGTCCTGAATAAATAAAAAATTCACATCAAAAAACACGCCATAAAGCCAAAGAGAAAAAAGAACTTACGTTCAATGTTCATCATGAACTCCCCTAACCATCCCCAAATCACATCGTAGCCCAAGCTGCGCTTGACTAACCCTCGCAGGGATCTTCAAATCACCCACCCACACCTTGCCTCTCACCAAGACCAGGGCTCCCATCCATCCCAACCGCCGTCGCCCTTCCCAACGACACGCTCCGGCACGCTCTGCTTCTCAGACAAATGACATGCAACCCCCACCACGAGCTTGTTCGCGGAAAAGGCGACCCATTTGGTGTATAAAAAAAATGAAGACGACAATGTCGACGGAGACCTAGGCTGCGGTGTTCTCGGCGGCGCCAGCGCAGAAACTGATAAAGGCGAAGACGGTACTGGCGAAAACGCAGGCGAGAGTATTCCGGGCGATAGGGTGTGCATGTCGAATGCCGATAAAGCAGGCGCCAAAGAACGCGTATGATTCCTGCCACCATTACTCCTCGGTTCCTTAGGACCACAGTACTTGCTGATAAGCTGTTCTTGTTCGCACCCCCATCTTCAGTGCTCATCGTCGTCATTCTTGACCTTCTACTCACCACTGCACCCTCCGACGACGAGATTGGGTAAGTCTACTTTATTTTTCCTGCCACCATCTTGACTCGCCGAAGCAGATACGTCCCGCTCGTCAATTCGTGTGCTCCTCTGGATGGGCTAGAGCATCGGTACCGGTAAGAATCTCCTCTTGTTCAGGGCTCACCCTTTCGATCATAGAGCCCCTTGTCGATTATCACCCTTTCGTTCGCTGTTATCCGCTTTCGCCAATCCCAGGACACACATTGTACTTGCAAACGTCTAGGTTAGTTGTTTCCTGTCGACGGGCGTGACTGTGACTGACCTACATGACGGCCAGGTTTGATTTGGCTGCTGTGAGGAAGATGAGCAGGATTCGATGGCCCTGGTAGCAGGAAAATGCTTTAGTACTGGCAAGAATTTAGTATCGATCGTAATGGTTCTAGGCTCACCATGTCTCTCCTAGCCACCGTGTCGGTACGGCCCTTTCTGCATTCCCTCGATTCGTGACTTGTCGACGTCGTGAGTCGATCATTACCGTAAGAGTTGGTGTAGGCGTTTTGAAAAGGATAGGCATAAACAGCGAGTTCTTTATTCAAAGCCCTCCCATGGCCACCGCCCGTTATCACCGCTCTGGGCCACCGTTGGGGTCCTCGTCAACCCGCTTGCTGGACGTGGCATCGGATAAGTGCAACCAACGCTCTGTTATCGAAGCTGGCGGCTTTCGATAAAGAACCGAGGTAAGTACAGGTAGAATAGCGGCAAAAGAGAGGATCAGCTTACGGAAACTCTTCCTCGAAATGCCGCTCGTTGTCGCCGCTCTGGCCTTGTTAATGAATATACTCGCCATCACCCCTGCTAGCCGTGCTATACAGTTCGACAATGCCCCATCATCGAAGTTTGTGCTATTCGAATACCAATCAAACTGTCCCCTCGTTGGAAGGAGTATCGCTAGATGTGGAAGTTACGGTCGAGGAATGTCTGGTGGAAGGTGAGTCAACATAAATTGGCATATGGACATGTACTGACATGGTGATGAGAAAGACTGCGTTTAACGCATCTGCCCACCGCCCACCCCTCTGTGTAAATCGTCGATTATACCAACACTCGCCGATGTCGAACCCAGGGAGAGGAGGAACGGGCTGCTAAGAGGTGAGTGCTTAAGCTTGATGGAAGGCCAAGCAGGAACTCACTGGAACTCGTTGCCGCCTTAAAAGCTGTACCCCGAGCATATCATTTGGCGGCATTCAACAGGACCACGAGACGTTGGAGTACAGCGGCAATTCGAATGTCTAGAACGACAATCAGTACAGAAGCGATCAACAGCGTGGCGCTACAAAGGATATGGAAGTCCACAACGCCATGATTGGATGAACTTCTGACTGTTATCAACTTTGTAGCCGCAGTCTATGAACTCTTGAATGAGAGCACCACGATGAGCGGGGTAAGTGTTTATGGCGAGTCGATGTGGCGGGAACAAGCCCAAGGGGATTTGGATATCGAACATGTCGGCGAACGAGCGGGGGCTATTGATATGGGATCTGGTAATTCCAGAACCATCACCCGGTTGACGAGAAGTCGGTTACCGGTTTGAAACCCCTAGCAAGCAAGTACGTCCACGAAGGCCAAGGACGTGTACTTCTGTGCGTCAGGATGGCACTGAAGATGAATATTTGGGTTACTCACCCTCTTCCTCGTAGGACACAGCATTGTTCTGAAGAGCTAGAAGGACCACAATAAGCACGGCGCCATCGTAGATGTCCACAACCGGCGAACGAGAGGACGAGAGGAGTGCTGACTGGGAGCAGCTTTGGTGAGTCCAGACACTAGCGCCAAAGTAAAGAAATTGTTTGCTCACTCTTCATGGTAAAACATGGCGCCCAGTTGAAGAGCTAGAATGGCGACGATGAGCACACAGGATGACGAGGACAACAAGGAGAAAGCTTACCATCGGTGCCATCATTGGCGAGATCGAGGAGGAGGAGTGTGAGGGACGTTGCATGCAAGGGGTACTTCTAAGTCTTCGGGGTTGGGATGCAAAGCAATGGAGACCTCCCAACTTGCCAGACGGTGCGGCATGGGTTGTTGACGCTTCAATACACACGTTGGATATAGCAAAAATATGGCATCGCCCAGTGTGTCTACGTAGCCCAAGGGTTCAGCCCAGTCACTTTCACATTCACAACTGGAACTGACGGCGCAATGGGGACGGTCAATTGGCGATGATGGGCACACAGGATGACGAGGACAACAAGGAGAAGGCTTACAATCGGTGCCATCATTGACGAGATCGAGGAGGATTCCTTACATGGCAATTTGGGTCACATGACCACATCGTCGGATTTAAAAGAATACTTAGAGGTGCATCATGTGACATAAGTAGTACGAGGAGACAAATGCGCTGAGAGAAAACAAAGAGAATGAATCGAGAGAAAAGCTGTCTCTTGACTTGGGATACTACTTACTAAAAAAACTCAAAGGAATTATGTACATAAAGAACTTGTCTCCCGACAATTATAATCGACAGTAAGGTTGCAGTAAGGCGCATACGACGAGAAACAAAACAGGATGTGATGTTTTGCATTGTAATAATGTGAAGCTGTAAATAGATTCAACACGGAGGAGTTACTCGTATAAACCAAATATCTACACACCTGACGCAGGTGCAACAGTTATACGCGATTATCAGCGTCCGGGCCCATTGCAGACATGAATTTGCCTCTGGTTCGCATTTAAAATCCTGATCCTATGGGCCCAACGATTCCTTGTTAGTGGGACAGAAAACGGGAAAATAAGCGGAGAAGGCATCACCATTTTATCAGACATTTCCTGGTTGCTGTCTTGAACTTTCTTCGTGTCGCGATTAAAAAAACCCCACCAGTCGTCTGAGAGAGCAGGAATACCCAATTTTTCACCAAGGGTAACATCTGGTGTGCCTCTTTCCTGAAAATAATGGCGCAATACCGGTAGGAAGGCCTCAATAATAGGATTTTCATCCCATCCCCTGTCCGAATCCCAAAAATGGAAGTCCCATGGATCCAAAATCATGAGGGAGCGTGCATAGAAGGCGGAGACATAGAACAAGAAGTCTGATCTTTGCCCAAATTTGCCGCCTCCGGTGGTATAATGAGTGAGGGTTGTCGCCAAGAAATCTATTGTAGGTTGAATTGTATGTTCCGACTGTCGAAGAACTGCATATCTGAGAAATTCTTCCAACCCTCTTCCATGGAAAGAGGCAAGGAGCGTTTCATCTGTAATATTGTGATTCGATATGGACTTGACAAAGGATTCAACGGCAAGGGAAAATTGCTCAGAAATCTCTGTTTATGACTTCAGTTGAAACAAGCCTGATTGAATTCGTTTGGTACTCACGAGCGTCAAAAGCGGCATCATGGTTCATGGTTTTTTTCCCGTAATTGTAGAGGCATAGGTGATCAGGATAGTTAGGGAAAGTATCTGATGAAAATGTAAGGGGCTGCTTCGGATATATGTAGTTGAAGATACGAATGTGCAACTCCGAAAAATGCTGGAGCAAAGTCACAGGCAGCTTCACACCGCATTTGGAAAGGAATATGAAGGAATTTTCCTCCAGAAGAAGGTTGAGGGAGGGATTCTCTAGAATTCTCGAAAAGTTAGGAAATGGCTTTGTCGATGTTCCTGCAATACCAAGCAATTTCTGGAGCCATTGGTTGTGAGTGGTACTATCACTCCCGAGTTGAGAATTCTCGCCAATGACGGAGGAAGTGAGATCTTGGATGCAGTGGAATGCTGATGACTGAATGGCCCGGGTAGAATCAGTATTTTCCCAAAGGATGGCATAAATCCCATTGGTCAAATCATATAACGCCCCAACCTTCCTCGAACAGAAGCGTGAGTGTTCGGACATCCACCATTCACCGTCAGAGATGCTTTTTGCATATCCGTCTCTGAGTGTCAGCCACGCTTGGTCGAATTTTAGCCATTTTCTTTCATACCACGTTTCGAATATAGTGTCAAAAAGCACCTGACATTCGAATTCGTAGGAATCAAGCTCGCTTGCCTCCATAGTTGGTGCGCTTTTCATGGATGGGTTTAGCAGGCGCAGTGGGAGAAGGACGACCAAGGAGTGGAAAGCAACGATGCAACGTAAAATGAACAAAAAGATGGGCTGCGAAAATGTAATTATATGCCTCAGGATCCGCGACTGTGTTGATTTGTAAGGGCACTGCTCAGGAACACGTTTCACCTGCCCAGCAATTGGAAGGCACAGCATAAATGCCTGTAATGACGGCGTAATGGTGGTCCAGACAAGAAATACGAGTGGTACTCCAATCGCTATAATGACAGGAATGGCGACTTTGGTTTGGGATGCTAGCAAAAAGTCGACCAAGCCCACCAAAAAAAGAACGAGAGAGAACTGAAGAAGGACAGGGAGCGCAGCAAAGGTCTGCGGGACATACCATGCCTCAAGGCCAGTGGAGCAAGTCTCAAGCGAGTCTGTGGGCAGCAAGTGGGCAGCATTTTCGCAAGCAGAGAACTATACACGTGACAGACGCGGCGTATATATTACCGTCCATTTTGGGATATAGTTAGGAATGCGGAGTTCGGAACGAGTTAGAAGTTGACAGCTAATCTAGGAGCAATCACTGATATTCGATCGTCAATCATCACCATGTCCAGTTCCACCTCCTCGAATCCATATGGTCCCTCACCTTCTCGCCGGGAGGTGAAACAAATACGACGGGCGCTGTGTTCGGGGTCATTTTGCAGGAAATGTTTAACGAAGGAAGGAATCAAGCAGTGTTCCAAGGTATGTATTAGACCCATCGTCACCATCTTTCTAACCGACCTTTCAGTGCAAAACGGTTTATTGCTCACGCGAGGTGCGCTTTCAGTCCAAAATGGATGAGATCTTCGTTGACACCTCTCAAGTGTCAAAAGGAGGACTGGTGAGATTATGAGCTGATCGCTGAACCATCGACCAATGCCTTCTAGGCCGGAGCATAAAGAATTCTGTTCTCCACGCGCGAAAAACGACCCAAACATGACAAAATTATGTCAAATTCTTATGGCAAACCTTTTGCTCCGACGCTACATTGAAGTCCTTATTATACTCAAGTTCAAGTTGCTCCAGAAGCCGGATACGGAGCAACCATTTCGGGCACAAATTATTATCGGTTTCGAACCCACCAGCATCGTCGATTTCTTCAACCTTTTCAAGCCATCGGTTGTAATCGACGCGAACCCGCTCGAGGGGATGCTTCAGATCCATCAGATTCTTCCTGAAGACGTTGATTTCGGTGGCTTCTCCAAAACTGCCGCTTTTCCAGAAAGCGAGTTGGAAAAATGTCGAATAGATTCATGCTTGTCAGGATTGGGGGAGTTTCCATTTGGGTTTATCCAGTTCATCCACGGATCTGGCGAAAAAATAACGGTTAGCTGTATGGATCTGCTTATACAGGAAGAAAGTATGGACCTCGCAAGGCAGGCGAACGAGCTTGAGATTCCCGTCGACTTTGAAGCCGAAACAACCGTCAAGAAACCGCTCTCGGAATGGTCATGCATCGAGTTCGTACATGTGCTTTCCATTCAATACTTTCAACATGAGACTAATTTCGCCTCGCTGCAGATTAGTCAATGCGCTTATTAGACGAGATACCCAAAACCAATGGCTTTTGCGGATAAATATGGAGCAACGACATAAGCAAGTGATCAAGGACGCCTCGGTCCCTTTCTTTAACCACTTTGGCGGTTCGGCTCTAATTTCAACTGACGCCAGCCCAAACACATTTACGGAAGCCATGGGTCCTAAATTGATACAAGAATCGATCTACCTAAACTACATGCAAGAGTTTCTCAAGGATCGCGCAGACGTGTAGTTCGTGGCCATAGGGATAGATTAGTACTTTGATCCAACAATATGTCCTAACAGCACCCCGCATGGAATTGAGGTGGTAACGACAAATGTTCCGCGGTGGTAAAGGCGATGAGTACTTGATCAGTGGTGGACGCCCTTTCTATTGATTCAGTCTTGTCCGGGGTTCAAAAGTGCAGAGACGTGTTACAGGCGGGGTAATATCAATCTCGCACTGGATGATGCGATCGGACTGCGTGCTGCAAGGATTGGTGATTTCGCCCTCACGGCTGGAGTGAGCGAAAGTTCGTGAGCATCCACTTCCGTCTAAGTATTTATTTTCATTAACTCCGTATCATGTGCCTTCATTTCACCAGCCAGAGACGACGACGGGATTGAGGTCACTTCGACCGTGAGAGGGCATTTCTCGCCTGTATACACGACCCTCTACCACTTCTTCAACTCTCCACGCGCCGATCACCGTTAATCGCCACTGTCCCCTTACATTTCCCCTGGTGCATGGACGGAAGTTTATTCGTAATTGGTCGATCAAACCCTCCCACTATCTTACAACGATCGTTGACTCTCCTGGCACTGTTAAACGTCGTGAATATCGATACTTGACACACTCGTAAATTCTCATATTTCTCTTGCTGCAACCGTCTGTTTCTCTCGAATTTTGGAAACCGACGTCTGGCATCGTTTTGGGCCCAGCGGCAAGTAGTTAACGTGCGAATGAGTTTTCGCTCGATAACTCTGTCCTTTTTTTCCCTTTAAAATTTGCTGGCATCTACTCGAGAGCCTCTTTTTCCCTAGTACGCCGTTCGCCCTCCAACCAGGGTGTAATATTACCCCGCTTTCTTGATTATCACCTGTAGGATCTCTGTGCTGCCGAACCGTGATGCAGCCGCAGTGGCCTTTGTTCAGGACGACCTCCTTACTTCTGCGCCCTGGCCGGTCCATACCTCTTTCCCACAGCGTAGTATGGTGGTTGACAGTGTTGTTCGGTGGGCGGCAAAGATTTGAGCTAATCCGATTAAGCCGAGTCGAGGTGGTTGGTATCTGCCTGCAGAGGTGGCATCTTTTACGTCTTGTCGATAAAATACCCCACTGGCGTTACGCTCTGTTCAATATTTTGTGTGCTGCCTGCTACATATTCATCAAAGTTCTTTTCCATCTAATTGTTGTAGTGGGATAAATGATTAAATATTCCAATATTAGTTACACTTTGGGAAGTACGAATAATGAAAAGGAGCTCCAAAAATTTTCAAAATAAGTATGTACATATAGGCTTTTCAGATCCGGTCACTGGTATGGAAAGCATGTTAATTTCGTTGAGAACCACGGCAATACCATCGAGTTGGCAGTCATGCGTCCTAATGAAAGGCGTTTGTAAAGCAAATATGCTATCCTACAAGAACCGAAATTAAACATTGAATTCGGAGGGTTGTCGACCTTGGGGAGTGTTGTAGTCGCGCCTATATAGTCTGAAGATGACGGGACAAGTAACGCAACTCAACTACAGTGGGATGCGAATACGAATACAAGTAGAATAGGAGAAATAAAAGGGTGGATAGATCCTAAATCAAGCCGGGGAGAGTGTTGGAAGTGGGTATGCGCTTTGCCTTGGTCGAGTTGTCAGTTGAGACCCTCAAACTCTGTTCATTCGGTCATGCCCAAGGTAGGGATAAGAAGCAGACTCAGAAACGACATTCACCGTTCATAAAACACGGAGGACTCGAAGGGGACGACGACCGGTCACAATCGCGTTGGGGAGCATCGTTGTAATGGGGCTCGATTGCTGGCTCGGGTTTGGATGTGATGCTCGCTACGCCGCCTCTCCCTGTCGAGTGCCTGGATAGACGAAGGAGCATATCACATTAGTCATCGAAATCAGGACGAGGAAAGGGACGAGGTCATACAGTCCCTCCGTGGCAGGTGCGCGCTTCCTGCACTCCTCTTCGTCGATGAACTCAGGGGTGTGTCCGTCGCTGGAGACGATGTTACTTGCACCACCCCGGCCCATGGAGAACTTTGCGGTGGAAGTCCTGCTAGTTGCAGAATTATGAGAGCAGGAGCGGTTCATGTCGCTTATGCCGCCACGACTGCTTGAATACTATATACATTACAGTCGTTACATCAAATGGTACAAAAAAGCGGTGATGATATGAAATGGCACACACCACGGCACCTTCATGAGCAGCAACGTACTCGATAATCCCCCTCTCAGCTTTCTCAATCTCAGCACAGGTATTTAGGTCATGTGAGGGAGAGCGAAGGGTTCCTGTGCCGCCTTGACCAGTGAAGTAGATCTACTAAGAACAGAGAAGGGTTCAGAAATCTAAAATAAGAACCGACCATGATCCAAGGTGATCTAACGGGGGCGCACCTGGTTGGGATTTGCAATGGGCCCTCTGCTGCAGGTGGGAGAGAAGTTATCTGGTCTCATGTCTGAAGCAGGCTTATCACTCGAGGCAGAGTTTCGGTAGATATTGACGATCCCGCCGCTTCCTGCAAGTTGCTGGAAGCACGGGGAGAAGTATGTGAGCGGCTCGAGGGAATAAAGCAGGGAACAGATTTACAAAACCTGGCTGACCATGGGAAATTGAGTATTTGGCGTCTGTCATCGGTGTGGATAAAAAAATGTCAGAGGAGAAGAAAGGCGGGAAATGATAGCGAAAAGTGTGGAGGAACGTAACGTCGAATTGAAGAAGCTGTGTTGGGCGGATCGTGATCCAGTACTCTCACGTGATTACCTTGCTCACAGAACATACGAATTGCAGTTGAATCGCAGCCTTGGTCCTGATTTGAGAACTGAGTAACTCTACTTAGTACTTACCGCTATAACGACATTTTATGGTTGGGTTCTCCCTCCGCTTATTCTCGATATTGTTCTGATTTAAATTCTAACTCTTGGCCTTGTCTTGGCCCCTTGGGCAACTCAGGCAGAACTTGGGCCTTGGCGACGGAAACTAGCTGTTCTGATCGAAGTAATTCCTGACAAATTCATTCAAAAAAAGGGGTCGTTTAGTAGATCCCAGCGGGATCGACATTATCCTAGTTATTTAATTTTGATCAGTGTGTCTCTTGCCCTCAAGTAATGCTTTCTTTTCATGTATTTTTCCATGGATAAACCCCATTTGAATACCGTAGAGGGGATTGAGTTACATTTACAATGTAACTCAAACCTAGTTCTCGTTTAATGAGTATCAGAGCACTCCGGTCAGTAAACCTCCACCCTGAGAGTTGAGGATGGCGGTGGCGCTGTCATGATCACTGATATCGCCAGTCACCTCCCTCTGACATTATTGTAGGCCTCGAGATTTCAGTGCCAACACTGCCGATCACACGCATTTAATAAGGCTCAGGACTTTATGGACCACCCTTTTCCAGGCTAACGCTGCCATTCCCCCATGAATTTTATTCGTCTAACACCTTATTCTGGTCCAAGTATTACTACTCATTTATCAAGAATAGCCAACAAAGGGTATAATACAAATACACTATCGTTAAGATTGGGTGGTTTAAAATTGTAATCAGAAATATATAACTGGAAGGGGAAAAAGTGAATCGCATACTTATCCATCTTGGCTCTTCAGTTCCATCCATGGCAGCCCACACCACTAATTCCTAACGCGAGTCCCCCAACCGTTATTAAATAGATGAATGGCCTCTTGGCTCATACGGCAACAGCAAGGCGAGCAGGCCGCTGCAGATCGTCAAAGCACCCGCAATGTAGACAGGGACCGCCGTTGTTAGATCCGCATACAACGCGATGAGAGCTCCCTAAACAGCGATTCCCATCATCAAGTTTCAGAAATAAACTGGGACAAGTGGAGCAGACTGACAATGATGCTTGCGAGACGGTTTCCAAGGGCCTGCAAGCCGGTGCCAGTGCCGCGATGCTGGCCGTGGTATATCTCTGGTCCAATGGCGTTCATTGAGGCGTACCCGATCTGGGAGATACTTATTAGCGACCCCTGGCGCATGTTGATGCAGACTCACGGATCCGATGAACGAGTAGGCAACGTTCCAGCCCAATAGCTGGTTGGAGGTTTTAGCAGTTGTGGTACCCAGGAGGGCAATGCCACCGAGCGCTGCATGAGGGGAGGTAGTTAAAGAATATTTGGAGTACGAGCAATGTCTGAAAATACTCGCCTACAAACAAAACCAATACACGTTTCCTACCCAGGAAGGATATTTCAACAAGGTAACCTCCAAGTAACGGTCCAAAAATGGAGACAGCAGTCTGGATGAGTTGCTAAGCAAAATAAATTATTGACTATATTCATATAGAATGGACTCGTGCCCACATTGCGATAGGAAGTATCCAGTGAGCCATCACCAAACTTGGCTCCACGTGTCGCAATTCTTCGACGGGATGAGTAAGGAGACTACTTTTGACCAGTGTCGAGTAGGGCGACTTACATATACGGCATGAACGTGAAATATAACGCCTGAGATATCCCACTCATCACTGTAAAACGAGATTAGATCGCAGGAACATCAAAGAGATAGTATTATAACACGCACAGTTGATCATGAACAGAAGAGCGGTTGACCGAGCCATTTTAGGTGTCGCAAACAAGCCCTTGAGGTGGCGAAAAGCATCTGAGATGAACCTCAAGTCTCTTTTCTGGAAGTCCACTCGTCTCGCTCGAATTCTTACGTTCTGCAAGCAGCAGTTGTTCGACAGTAAGGGCTGACGTCTTCCCATTGATTTTTGCAAGCCTGTGTATAATCATGACAGCCTCCTCATTCTGGCCTTTCCCTACGAGGTACCTCGGGCTCTCCAAAAGCGGCATCGTGAGACGCACCGCCCAAAATAATAAATACAGTCCGCCAGTCGTGAAGCAGTAATAGCGCCAGCCCATGTTTTGAGATCTGGTACAAAAGGAGCGGGTCGTTAGGCTACAGGCATGCTTGGGAATGAGACCCCAGGCAATCTAGGATACCATAAACAATGGGTAGGAGGATACTTATGTCACAAACACGAACCCCGTTAGAAAGGAGAAGCCCCACTCCCCAAAATGCGTTCGCAGCAGTGAGCAGATATTGGTGGGAGCCTGGGAGAAAGTCTGCACGTGCATTCATGAATAAAAGGAACAGGTCATTAAGAAGGTGGCGCGCCTAACCTAGGAGGATAACCGAATCCACTGGGATGTTGCCTGTATAACAGATGTCAAGTTCTTATTTTCTCAGAAAGGGCAAACCAGGCCTACCTGAAACTCCCATCCCGAGTACTGCAACCAGTGATGCTAGTGCAACGAAACTGTTCGCACCGCCCGCCGCAACTCCAAACGTCCCCCCAATTAACAATGTAATGTTAAATACATATCTAACTGACCACCGTAGGTTTTCATGCAATATTAATGGGGGGAAATACACACCTTCGTCCCCAAGTATCGATCGAGAGCCCCCAAACGAACACGCCAATGAAAAAACCAATAGCAATTGAAAGGGAAAGAAGTGCAGGCTTGAAGCGGTATTCGGCTAGTACAGGGTAAAGGATATTGCCAACGAGGGACTTGCACGGGGTCAGGGTTATCGTGCACCTTGTACGTAGGAACAGGACATACAGGCGCTCCACTGTCACTGAACAACACGAAGAAAAAATTCAGAGTTGGACTTTATACAGGCGCTTGAAGAACAACGCACGCAATCCAGCCAAAACCTGCTACCATAAAAAGATACCACTGATGGAAGTTCAAAAAAGTCAAAAATGCGAAACTTATTTGCAAATGACCTGATATTTCCCCATGCCAATTTCCTGAATCGCTTGGTTGAGAACATGGGCTTTGGCTTGGTAGATTGGATCATCCACGGTCTCATTAAAATACAAGTCGACGTTGTCTCGCTGGCCGAGTAGACACTAGGGGCGTTCTCTTTCTCCTTCTCCGTATTGGACATTGGGGATGATCGATGAGGAGTGGGTGACTTCTGTTCGGATAAAGAATGAACGTTTTCTCCCTCGTCTGTGAAGACTCTGAAGAGCGCTACCTCTCTTCCATGTACTTACCTCCGCTTTCATTCCTATCGGGCCCACACGGCATTCCATGACATCGGTACCAGTCAGCGGCCTAGAGTCAAACCGAAACGGGAATCAGCCATAGTATCACTGTGCCTTCTACCCTCCCTCGACTTTCTCACTCGGAATCTATCACCCGCACCTCGTCCGAGTCAATCTGCCATTTTTTTCTCCCTCGGAATCTCTTACATCCACATGTGCCTGCCCGTGCCCGCTCCATCACTTCTCCCTTGGACTCTATGTACATGGAGCACTCAAATTGCCTCCATTTGGCACAACCCTTTCTGAACTACTCAAGCTCTCCACCTTTTCTTCCCCATCGCCCTTGCCATTAGCCATTTATCCACGTTCATACTCTAATCTTTTGTTATCCGAGAGCTCTGTGAGTCGGAATATCTGTACCTCTGAACGAGGGCATTTCTTGATCGCTTATTCGATATTAATTCAATGGTCCACTTAGAACTTAATAACAGTAGCGTACACGATCCCGGTGCAGTGTTGTCTGTTAAAATTAAGATTTATTAGAATATGGAACTTCATTGAATAGCTAAAAATATCAATTTGGGGATGAATTTGTTGAACGAGCGATGTACGTGTACTCGGTGCCTGCATTACGTACTGTTGCGGCCAAGATGGAAGGGAAATTTGCGACTCCCAAGAACCTGTGAGCTTCACAGGGGTAGGGAAAGACATGGATATATTTCCCCATAGTCGGCGTATATGCATGATGAAGGACTCGAAGGGAAGTAACTCTTGCAGCGACCCAGGGTCAAAGAGGTGCGCGTCAATATTGGAAAGGAGGCAAAGAAAATATGGACACACGATAGATGTCTTGACGAAGTTGCATATCGAGTCGAAGAGGATCAGCGCCTCTTGCATACGGCTCTAATCAAAAAAACAGGTTATCAAGAGCGAAAGGAATACAAAAGGATGGAAACATACCACGCTTTCATCCGCGTACAATATTTGATCTTACTCGCTCAAGCTGACCAGGAACGCAAGCGCCGTAACATCCTCAATCCACTTCTTCTGCTCGCTTCGCTGACCACCGACATCATGCAATTTATACGCCAACTCGCCGACCTTGAACATCGTCCGCAGGCAGCTGCGCAGGATATCCTGGCCGATGGGGAGGCAAGAGGGCAATGACATGTGGTCGAGGCGTTGAAGTGGACAATGTCGAGTCGTAGAGTTTGGAACTCGCGCGAGCCACACACGGTTCCTGCACAGCGGCGCCCTCCATAATGAACGGATAACATGACCGACATCGCATAGGGGGATGTAAACCTCGATTTCGGCAGGAAGGGAGAGGATGGTGGCGCGGCGGACGTCATTTTCGGGCCCTTTGGGGGACGAGGGCGAGGTCGAGTTGGGGCATTGCCTTGAGGGTGGCGCTGGTGGAAGAATGTTATCAGGATATAGATCTGTGTTACAGACAAAGCAGGATGGATTGCACAGACTCGGACTGGATGGCGTTGGAGAAAATGATCTTCTTGTACGAGTCTTGCTCAGAATCCTTGTATCCGCTGTGGTGGATGAACTTCATTTGCTCCAGCACCGTTGACTAGGGAAGAAATATGTTCAGTCCACGACGGTTAGTATGTAGGTTCCAGCGATGAACATCGCCCGGCTCTCCAGCCCCCGACAGCAATATATTGATCTCGTTCTTTGCCACCAGCCTCTCTTAGCAGGCTCTCAATCTCGTCGTTGCCTAGAATTGAGGAGAATAATCAGTGGTGCCCCTCAACGCGGATATGAACATGGGGAAGATAAAGGGTCCGATTAGGTGGCCCTCGCCGCCAACAGCGAAGAACTCGACCCAGGTTGAAAGTAACACAAGAACGTGAGAGAGAGAGTAAACGATGATAAGACTTACGGGCCTTGGCTTCATCGTCGACACCTGTAGACTGCCCACAACCCATTTTCTTGACGCGTTGTCAGAGGGATGCAAAGTAGGGAATATGGATAGAACTTACTGGTGGTGTTTCTGAAAGTCGGGGTGAGTGGATGCTGGGTGGTACATGCTTCGCGGGCAAAACGCAGCCTCGGCGCTGCGTGTACGAAGGAAAGTGGCAACCAGGGCACCTTGGCTTACCACGCTCGATAAACAATTGGACCGATTTAGGCATAGCGGGAGTTACATAATCCATGCTCACCTTTTGCTCACCTTTGCCCCAGACTCTGCGCGATTACTCGTACGGCTTCGTGCTAACGAAAATAACTTCACTAGTTATCTTATATGAATCCTACCGCTTCATTATGTTTGCATTATGTTCGTTTTACTCATTTCCGGTTAGCACACCTTGGCCGTGTGTGTATAACTAACTAGGTCAAAACTAGGTCGTATGTCCGTCAAATGTCAGTAGCTAGTTTGTTTGTCTGGGATATCTTCGGGCGGGGATTCGAGAGACACCCAAGAGACACCCTGGCGGTTATTATTCAAATAAAAAAGGGGGAGGTTTTTTGTCATATGAATATACTTACATTCGATCTTTTCAAAATTTTTATTTATGTAGGGGTTAAAGTTAGTTTATATTCTCGCAAATAAATGCATCGCTTACAATACACACATGAGCCGCCGTTTTTATCATATTAATATATTCCGATTCCTCGGATCTGGTTGGCCGGGTTAGGTGCGGAACCATGTGTTACCCCGTCAGAATTTCTCATTGCGCAAGTGGGATGGAGTTTCTGCAACATTTGTTTTCGTGATTGGGAGGGTTTCGGGCCTAATTTATTGACCTACTGTATGTGGATGAAAGCCTTTGAAAGGTGGAAATACCGACGGAATTCAGAGACTAACGCGAGAGGGACGTCAACTGAGGTTGATCTACCCGCTCCTGAACCCAAGTGCACTATAAAATTAATAAATATAGCCTCACCTTTTCCCGTCCGAAACCCATCCCAGTTCCCATTTGGATTTCCAACTTCTCCTTCCTCCTCCTCGAGTTCATTGATGACGGTGTCAGTAAGTCGTTTTCGTTCTTGCTCTCATCTTCCGATTGACGTCGTTCTAGCCACTCGACTCGCCGCCATGGCCTACTACCATATACGACGCAGAGAGTAAGTACCCAATCTTGATTTTCCCGTTGCCATGCTGACTCACCGAAGTAATTTCCCCTTGCCCCCTCGAGTTCATCGACGACAGCGCCAGTGGGCTCTTTTCGTGCTCTTCGTGTGTCTAGTATTCTTCATCTTCATTAGATACTTAGTAGACATCAACTAAGGAACTAATATATTTAGGATGCTAATACAAAGGAGCCACACATCTTTCTAATTATGTACCTTGACTACTAGGTTATATCGAGATTCGCGTCTTCCTATGGGATGCAGAAACCCCATCGTTCCTTTCCGCGATTTCCCCATGCAGTTGTCATAGACCTGAACGATTATACCACTTTCCAGTTGTTCGTGGAAGACGCGTAATGGTCCATGATAAAGATGACGAGTTGAATAGCACCTGTTGAATCAGTAGTTTCGACATCGCTATGGGTGGATCACTTATTAGATTAGCACTGTAGGTACTTGTAGGTACTGTCAAATTACGTTCCATGATATAGATCCTATGTGGAGGTGATCATGATATCATCGGTTTATAGCACCTGCTCATCGATAACCTCCCCTTTGAACATCGAATGGCCCAGAATGCTGTTCCATCAACTCAACCCCGGAACAATCGAGATGACACTGAATCACCGACGCCAACCTAGTGAGCTGTGTACATAGCCTGACAGTATGAACGGGAACAACTGGACATTGCTGCGCATTTGATGGGTTTGAATTCAATGAATTGGGTAGTCTGTCCCCACTCTGGATTCTGATATAGCCCTCATGGAGCATGCTCGAATTCGGCCACCTTACAGCACGGGGGGATACGTTCCGTGGAACATCCCGTTGGAAGAATGGACACATCTGTGATCGTGCATGGATTTTCTCGAGCTCGCTTAGTGCTATTATGACCATGCCGTCCCAGCCTGTATGATTTCAGCCCAAAAGTTCGCAGTATTTGATTCCGAAATCTGTATCTTTGCTCCCCACTGCGCACTTTCAGGGTACTTTGGTGTTGAATGTACACCATCTGGCTTCATTTTCGGGGATTCTGTGTATTGAAAACTTCCCATCGCAGCGTTAGTAGGTAAAAATAAGCATACTGTTGTACATATGTAGAAGCGCAAGAGACTTCAAGATGTTGAGAAACGATCTCCAAGGTCTGACTATTGGCCTGCTGATTACCAAGTGATGGGCCACGTTCCCAAACCAACGTTGGAACGATGCAAGCGCTTCTCAGGCGTCTCTCTTGCGGCTTTAACGTTGCGTTATTCGGACTTGCATTCTTGTCCTATAGTTATTTTTACTTCTCTACAGTCTGCTGAAGGTCCAGGGCCAGGTGAATAAGGTTTAGTTGGACAGAAAAGAAGTACCACATCGCGCAGATTGAAACGAGATCGCCGTGGTTTATTATAAAACAGAGGACTTGCTACTGTTCATTCTTGCAGCATTGGGGTTCTGGGTATTGATTCTTGAACGAATCAAAGAACGGAGTGTGACTACTGTACTACGTCAAGGTCGGCGAGATGAGCGATAGTGACAAAGACGAAGACTGGCTATCACTAATGGGACGTCAAATAATGAGATTTCGGTGCGTTAGGATTACTGTAAGAATTGCACCAAATAATGTTATTATCGGCGCCATTACTACTTCCAACCTTGAAGGCTATTGTTGCTGGTGCGCTCGTCGACTTCTTGACTCTCAAGCTCATAGATAACCCCAGCAGCACCCACGGATTTCAACTGCATCTCATTGGTCTCAACCGTAGCGAGTGTTGTGGGGCCCAAATCCGTAGTTGTAGTGGCAGCTGGCACCCGCCACTCTATTGGGAACTCCCCTCGTTCCGTGCGAACAGTGGTCATTAGGGACTTCGAGGTGTGCATAGCGAGGCGCACGGTCATTAGCGTGAAAACAATGCCTTGAATGGACATAATCAGCAGGGAAAGTCACGAAACCTGATGCCATTTGACATACCAACGGTGGGAACGACGGCTTCTTGTAATACAAACTGCGCATTGTGGTTCAAGGCGTATAGGATGATGAGGACGATCAACTCGAGCACGTAGATAGCAGCTGACTCAATCACGATTCGGACAATGGGGATGAGACTTGACTGTGATGTTGCGGAGGGAAGCCCAATTACTGCGGAGGCCCTTTCTTGACGCCAGATACGCCATGCAATCAAACCTGTAGTCCAAGTATTTTGCACGAGTGCGAGGGCGTAGATAGTATTCATCCAGTGGACCAAAGTGGGACCAAAGATGGTACCCAAGGGAACCTTACCAAACAAGTGCAGTGCGATACTGTTTGAGACTGGAGGGTCCGTTATGGTAACTTGTCAACGATCCCAGAAATTTAGTACTCACTGATGCTCATAATGAGGAACAAAGCCGGAATGATGATGATGTAATAATTATTGTTCCATACAATGAAGCAGCGATAAATCTGGGCGATGGTTAAATCTTCCTTGCACAGAGGTTTGCCCTCAAACTAAACATACCACGAGAAAGTCGCCAATCCAAGTCACAACTGCATTGATCGCATCATGAGCGATGTTGTCCCACCGCCCAAGATCCAAGAAATACGCAGTTGGACCAACGGTGTCCCGAAGCCATACATAACCCCTTAGCAGACGGTATAAATTCACACCTACAGGGAGGATGAAAGGAGAAAGCGAGAATAATTGGCTTAATCGTACCTATGTGAACGGTCGAGAGGATGAACATAATATTAATGGCCACAAAGAAGACCTATAAGATGTTTGTTTCGTGATGGGCACCGTGAGAGTGAAGGTTGGAACATACCCTTGAGGGTCTCGTCTTCGTCATCCGCTTCTTGAGGATAATATACACTGTTTCGAAGAAAAGACTGCAGTAGACCCCTAAAAATGAGGAAATGAGATTAAACCGGGTACAGGGTGGTAACAGCGCACCATACAGTAGTGTCTGTTAGCCATAGAGTCAATGTACGATTTCGCTGACGCGGACCACTGCGCTTACCTCGAACCAGACGGCAAGGACTCCCGCAACATCAAGAGGAAGTTGAGCCGCCATTGTCGAGGAGTAGAAATGCAGAGCCGGATAGACCAGTTAAGTGGGGCTAGGAGAAGGTACAGTTGGGTTCCAATAACTTGTATTGAGGTATATTAGCTTTCGTAAGAGCACGCGTGAACGTGCAGGGTTAATGATGGTGGCAGAAGTCTTGTCTTGACGCCCGTTTGAATCAGTTCATGTTACATACTCCCCAGGGTATAGAAGTCATTGCCGAGAGGTATGCTAAAAATAGATTCGAAAATTCATAGGAAAAATTGAGGATGATAGAGGACATATTCATTAAATATATCATGAACAGTATTGTACTAGACTGTCGTGAATTATAATTACTGAAAAAGTTGAATTAAGTAAATGAGTTCGGCATCGTGAGAACCGTGTGGAAAACATGCCATCAGATTCGGGAAGTTTGTCAGGCGAAGCAGCTCCACAAGGCCAATTTAGGGCTACTTCAGTGCAGTGTTGCCACGGTTCAGCTCGGGCGGGCTAGCTGTCCGAGTCTTTTTTAACCTCCCGCCCTTGGCTTTTCCCCTGCACAAAATCGAAGGTATCTATGTTATTTAAACCACCCGTAGATACCTGCATGTTGAGTTATAGACGGCTAGCACTAAAGAGTAGAAAGGGATCTGAGTGTGAAAAAGTAGGGGTTATGAGGGGTTCGACCGTACTTATTCCCCTGTGGTATATTACTGGCGATTGATGTGGTGGAGCGAGGCGAGCTATTATCCTATCATTGTACACAGAAGCACCCGATGTGACATATCAAACAACTTGGTGCATCTGGGATCTAAGGGAGATCGGCAACTGCAACTAATGAAGGTGCGATACTATTTCATATTTTCAAAAGAAATCAAGAAATCCTCACATTGTAGAACGAAAGTTGGATCACAATTCTTTATCCACTGCATGGTACATATAAAACACATGGTTGCAAGCGACGGTGCGACCTCACATTGTGATGTAACTAACCAGTTCAAGGTAAGCTTCTTTGATCGGGTATAACTTGTCCACACGAAGGTCGAGCGTTCTCTGATATTAGGCATAACACCTAGACGCCAACAGCATTGCAATTATTGACTTTGGCGCATGCTTGGATGGATCAAACAAAACAGGATTTTGCGGACGCCATGTCGGCTTCATTCAGACCTGCGGAGACACCGGATTTGTTTATCTGGGTTTGAATTACTGCCAATGTCAAGGCTGAGTCACCTCACATCTGATCACGTTAAGTAATCCAATTTCGAACACAGCGACAAATGACTGGAGCCGTGCTGCCCGCAATCAGAGAGCTTGACGAGAATATCCTATGTCTTCCATGTATAAAGAAGGATGTCGCACTGAAAACTAGGAAATTGGTGCTATGGCTCTGGTCGAAATCGAAAGCATTGCAATTTCATTGCAATAAGAAACAAGA
>Ga0307517_10003837_pt1 | contig 23309 bp, 19 predicted proteins | sample 23_EM_MG_FD_194515 | JGI IMG/M metagenome (GOLD analysis project Ga0307517, IMG submission 194515) | Populus trichocarpa ectomycorrhiza microbial communities from riparian zone in the Pacific Northwest, United States - 23_EM | ecosystem: Host-associated > Plants > Roots > Unclassified | place...
CCTGCAGGCCGCCGCCGAGCAGGAATACCACGGCCCGGGCGCCCACTGGCCCGCCCAGTTCGCGGCCGGCCGCCGCAAGCCGCCCACCTCACGCACCGACGCGGTCCGCCCGCGCCTCGCGCTGCTCCGCGACACCCCCCAGGACGCCGTCCACCTGCGGTGGACTCCCGGCGGGGCGGCGCGATGAGCGACCCGGGCCGCCCCTTGGGTATCCACCGGGCCCGCGTGGAGTGGATGGACACCGACGCGGCCGGGATCTATCACAACACCACCGTGGCCCGGTTCGCCGAGGCGGCGGAGGCCGAGCTGATGCGCGCGCACGGCGTCCCGGGCTACTTCCCGGTGGCGCCCAGGGTGCGCTACGAGGCGGAGTTCGAGGCGCCGCTCCGGTTCGGCGAGGAGGTCGAAACGCGGGTCGAGCTCCTCCGCCTCGGCCGGTCCTCGATGACCTTCGGCTTCGAGGTGTGGCGGGACACCTCCGACGGCCGGCCGCGCCGGCGTGCCGCCCGGGGCAGCTACGTCACCGTGCACGTCCCCGACAAGGAGAACGGCGGCAGCGCACCCTGGCCGGCCGCCTGGCGCGCGTCACTCGCGCGGGGGGCGTATCAGGAGGTGGAGAGCCGAGGGGCGGTAAAATTCCGCAGTTGTGACCATGAGCGACCTCGTTGACGACCACACGGCCCAGCCGGCACCGCCGCGATCCCTGATCGTGACGGTGTACGGCCTCTACGCGCGCGAGGTCGGGGGCTGGATCGGGGTGAGCACCCTGATAGGGCTGCTGGCCGAGCTCGGCATCGACGCGCAGGCGGTCCGCTCGTCGATCTCGCGTCTCAAGCGCCGGGAGATCCTGCTGTCGGAGCGGCGGGACGGGCGGGCGGGGTACGCGCTCTCGCCGTATGCCCGCTCGGTCCTCGAAACGGGTGACCGGCGGATCTTCGAGCGCCACGCCACCTCTGACGACGGCTGGGTCATCGCCGTGTTCTCGGTGCCGGAGAGCGAGCGGCAGCACCGCCACCAGCTCCGCTCCCGGCTCACCTGGCTGGGATTCGGCACGGTCTCCTCCGGGGTCTGGATCGCGCCCGCCCACGCGCTCGACGACACCCGCGACCACCTGCTGCGGCACGGCCTGGACCAGTACGTCAACCTCTTCCGCGGCGACTACGTGGCCTTCGGCGACCCCGCGGAACAGGTCCACCACTGGTGGGACCTGGAAGCGCTCCAGAAGCTCTACGACGAGTTCGTCACCGAGTTCACACCGATGGCCGCACGTTGGGCCGGGACCGCGAAGAGGCCGGTGCCGGACCGGGAAGCGTTCGTCGACTACGTCCATGTCCTGACGGCATGGCGGCGCTTCCCCTACCTCGACCCGGGGCTGCCCGCCGCCCTCCTCCCGGCGACGTGGGCCGGCACGGCGGCAGCGGACCTCTTCTTCGGACTCCGCCGCGCGCTGGAGCAGCCGGCGCACGATTTCGCCCGGGGCCTGCTGGCCGACTGACCGACTGACCGACTGACCGGGGAACACCGGTCTGACCAGGGCCTACACACGAACCACCCTTCGGCGCGAAGGGTGGTTCGCCGTGTTTCCGGCGCTGCCGGGTGCGGGCGGGGCGGGGGGCCGGGCGAGGCGTTAACAGAAACGTTTCCTGCAACCATTGCCTGTTTCGCCCGGGGTGTGAATCATATCGCTCTACCGAACGGCGTAATCGTTCGCTTGGACGATAAGCGATCCAGCGGGCAGGCCGGGGTACCGGGCAGGATCAAAGGGCGGAGCGATCATGGTGTTGTCAAGTGGTGTCAACTCCGGTGACGGTCGGGAGAGAACGACGGGTGCCGTGTCCCGACGCGGGCTGCTGACAGCGGGGGCGGGAGCGGCGGCAGGCGCATGGCTGCTGACCGCGTGCGGCTCGGGCGGGAACGCCGACAAGGCCGCCGCCACAGCCGCGGCCACCGGCAAGGCCGCCGCCGGCGGGACGCTGCGGATCGCCCGGCCGCCGGCGTCCAGCGCCGAGACGCTGGACCCGGCGAGCTCGCTGTCCGCGTACGAGTACCTGGGCGCCCTCTACAGCCGGCTGGTCCGGCGCGGCAGCGACGGCAAGCCCGCCGCCGACCTCGCGATGTCCTGGGAGATGTCGGACGAGGCGAAGACCTGGACCTTCACCCTGCGCGACGGCGTCACCTTCCACAACGGGCAGGCGTTCACCTCCGCCGACGCCGCCTACACCCTGACCCACATCCTCGACCCCGCCACCAAGTCCCCGCAGGCCGGAGTGCTCAGCACCTTCGTCGCCGCCTCCGGGATCAGCACCCCCGACAAGAACACCCTGGTCGTCAAGCTCAAGGCGGCGCACGCCGAGTTCCCGACCCTGCTGATGCACTACAACTGCTACGTCATCGCCAAGGACTCCGCGAAGACCACCGCGACCAAGGGCATCGGCACCGGCCCCTTCAAGCTCGCGTCGTTCACCCCCGCGGGCCCCGGCAAGGTCGTCGCCAACACGGACTACTACGGCGGCAAGCCCGTCCTCGACGCCATCGCCTTCTCCTCCATCGCCGAGACCCAGAGCCGGATCAACGCGCTGCTCTCGCAGCAGGTCGACCTGATCTCGCAGACCAACCTGGACTCCGCGGGCGTCAAGACCGTGCAGGCCTCCTCCACCGCCACCGTCGTGGAGGTCAAGAACGCCCAGTGGTACACGCTGCCCATGCTGTGTACGGCGGCGCCCTTCACCGACTCCAAGGTCCGGCAGGCGTTCAAGCTCGCGTACGACCCCGCCCAGGTCATCAAGCTCGCCGTCCAGGGCCACGGCACGATCGCGCACGACAACCCCGTGCCGCCGGACGACCCCTACCGCCTGGACTACACGGTGTCGCCGGACCCGGAGAAGGCCAAGGCGCTGCTGAAGAAGGCGGGCCACGACAAGCTCACCCTGCCGCTGTACACCTCGGACTACGACAGCGTGCTCACCCCGCTGGCCCTGGCGATGAAGGACTCCGTGGCGCACGCGGGCATCACGCTGAACATCCAGAACGCGCCGTCCGACTCGTACTACACCAAGATCTGGATGCAGAAGCCGCTGATGACCTCGTACTGGTACGTCGGCCGCCCGATCGACCAGCTGCTCAGCGAGATCTTCCACTCCGGCTCCGCGTACAACGAGTCCAAGTGGTCCAACCCGACCTTCGACGGGCTGATCGCCTCGGCCCGCAAGGAGACCGACGACGCCAAGCGCAAGCAGCTCTACCAGGACGCCCAGAAGCTGATGGTGGATCAGGACGGCACGATCATGCCGTTCTTCGCCAGCCGCATGATCGGCATATCCAAGAAGGTCGTCAACTACCACGAGAGCGGCTTCGAGTTCGACTACCTCAAGATCGGGCTCAGCGCCTGACATGAGCCGCTATATCGCACGCCGTCTGCTTCTCGCACTGGTCACGATCTGGCTGGCGTCGCTGGGGGTGTTCCTGGCGGTCCAGGCACTCCCCGGCGACGTGACCACCCAGATCCTCGGCCAGAACGCCACCCGTGCCAACGTCGCGGCGCTGCGCGCCGAACTCGGGCTCGACGAATCGCCGTGGCGCCGCTACCTGGACTGGATGTCCGGCATGCTGCACGGCGACTTCGGCTCCTCGCTGGTCAACCACGCCTCGGTCGGCGCGGAGGTCGGCCTGCGGCTGCGCAACACCATGCTGCTGGCCGGGGTCACGGTGGTGCTCGGCGTCTCGCTCGCCCTGGTGCTGGGCGTGGTCGCCGGGCTCTACCGGGACCGCTGGCCCGACCTGGCCATCTCCTCGCTCAGCCTGGTCGGGATGAGCATGCCGGAGTTCGTGATCGCGACCGTGCTGGTGCTGCTGTTCTCGATCAACATCCCGCTGTTCCCGGCGGTGGTGACCGCCGGACCGGACGCCCGGCTCGGGGATCTGCTGCCGGCGATCTGGCTGCCGTCGATCGCGCTGACGGTGGTGATGGCCGCGTACATCATCCGCATGCTGCGCACCAGCGTCATCGACGTCATGGCGAGCGAGTTCGTCACGACCGCGCGGCTCAAGGGCATCTCACCGGCCCGGGTGGTGCTGCGGCACGCCCTGCCCAGCGCCCTGCTGCCGACCCTCAACGTCATCGCCATGAACATCGCGTGGCTGGTGGGCGGGGTGGTGGTGGTCGAGAGCGTCTTCAACTACCCGGGCGTCGGGCTGCTCACCATCGACGCGGTGCACAACCGCGACCTCCCGGTCATCCAGACGATCGCCGTACTCGGCGCCGCCACCTACGTGCTGTGCAATCTCGCCGCCGACCTCGCCGCCATGGCGCTCAACCCCAGGCTGCGGACGAACCGGAGGACCGCGTGACCCGAACCATCACCGAGCGGGCGCCGGGGCGGCTCCGGCAGACCTGGGGCGCGCTGCGCGGCTCGCCCTCGGCGATGACCGGTGCCGTCCTGGTGGCGCTGCACCTGGTGATCGCGCTGGCGGCCCCACTGCTCGCCCCGGACTCCCCGGTGCGCAACAACGCGCTGGAGACCCTCCAGTCGCCGAGCCTCAGCCACCTCGCGGGCACCGACCAGTACGGGCGCGACATCCTGTCCCGCACCCTGTACGGCGGCCGGCTCGCGCTGTCGGTGTCGCTCAGCGCGACCGTGCTCGCCGTGGGCCTGGGCGCAGCCGTGGGCTGCCTGGCCGCCTACCGCCGGGGGTGGCTGGACGACGTGGTGATGCGCGTGGTCGACGCGATCCTGGCCGTACCCCCGGTCCTCGCGCTGCTCGTCATCGTGACCGTTCTGGGCACGGACCCCGTCGTCATCGTGCTCGCCGTGACCGTCGTGTACGGGCCTGGCGTGGTGCGGGTGGTCAGGGCCGCCGCGCTGGACGTCGTACCGCGTGACTACGTGACGGCGGCTCGGGCCCGGGGCGAGGGCACCTTCTCGGTGCTGCTGCGCGACATCGGGCCGAACGTACTGGACGTGGTCCTCGTGGAGTTCGCGATGCGCGCGTCATGGGTGGTGCTGCTGATCAGCTCGCTGTCCTTCCTCGGGTTCGGCGCGAACCCGCCGACGCCCGACTGGGGCCTGATGGTCTCCGAGAACCGCTCCATGCTGGCCGTCGCCCCGTGGACGAGCATCGCCCCGATCATCGCCCTGAGCACCCTGGTGATCGGGCTCAACATGGCCGCCGACGGCCTGGCCAAGGCGCTCGGTGTCGACCGGGCGCACGGAGGTGCGGCATGACCGGCACTCAGCCCGCCCCCGGGCCCCTGCTCGACGTACGGGACCTTTCCGTCGCGTACCGCTCACGCGGTGGCCTCAGGGAGATCGTCTCCGGCGTCTCCCTGTCCCTGGACGCGGGACAGACCCTGGGCCTGGTGGGAGAGTCCGGCTGCGGGAAGTCCACCCTGGCCGCCGCACTGCTCGGCCATCTGCGGGCCGGCGCCCGGGTCACCTCCGGCGAGGTGCTGGTGGACGGCGAGTCGCTGTTCGCGGCCCCGCCCGCCCGGCTGCGCGCGCTGCGCGGCGGCACCGTCGCGCTGGTCCCGCAGAACGCCGGGCACGCCCTCACCCCCACCATGCGGGTGGGCCACCAGGTACGCGAGGTGCTGCGCGTCCACCGCGGCCTGACCGGCGAGGCCGCCGACGCCGAGGCGGCGGTCCTGTTCGCGCAGGTACGCCTCCCCCAGCCCCGCGTACTGCTGGGCCGTTACCCGCACGAGCTGTCCGGCGGGCAGCAGCAGCGGGTCGCCATCGCCATGGCCCTCGCGGGCAATCCCCGGCTGCTGGTCCTGGACGAGCCCACCACCGGCCTCGACGTGGTCACCCAGGCCGGGGTGCTGGACCTGCTCAACGGCATCCGCCGCGAACTCGGCGTCGCGATGGTGCTGGTCAGCCATGACCTGGGAGTGGTCTCGGCGGCCTGCGACCGGGTCGCGGTGATGTACGCGGGACGGCTCGTCGAGCGCGGCGACACCCAGGCGACCTACGACCGTCCCACGCACCCGTACACCCGTGGACTGGTCGCCTCCGTGCCCAGCCTCGCCGAACCCGGACTCCCCGCCGCCATGCCGGGCACCCCGCCCCAGCCCGGGAGCGACCTGCCGGGCTGCTCGTTCGCCGCGCGCTGCGCGCTCGTCGAGGACCGCTGCACCACCGGCGGCGCCCCCGAACTGCTGCTGCTGCCGCCGCAGCCGGAGGCACCGTCCGGGGACGGGCATCATTCGGCCTGCCTGCGCGCCGAAGAGGTCCGGGCGCTGCCCCCCGAAGTACGCGAGACGCACCAGCGCGGCGCGCGCGTCGGCGACACGGCGCCCGTTCTGGTCTCCCTGCGCGACGTGGCCGTCGACTACCGGCCCCGCCGGGCCCGCTCGCAGGGCGCGCCCACCGTCGCCGGCATCGACCTGGACATCCGCCGCGGCGAGACCCTGGCGCTGGTCGGCGAGAGCGGCAGCGGCAAGTCCACCCTCGCCTGGACGATCGCCGGGCTGCGCGCGCCCTCCGCCGGCACCCTGGTGCTCCAGGACGGGGAAGCCGGAACCGAGGATCTGGCCAGGCCCGCCGCCCGGCGTCCGCCCGGCCTGCGCAAACGGCTCCAACTGGTCTTCCAGAACGCCGACACCTCGCTGAATCCGCGCCGCGTCGTCTCGGACGCGCTGCGCCGCCCGCTGCGGGTGTTCGCCCAGGACGGCGCCGCCCCGCTCGGCGAGCGCGTCGACGCCCTGCTGGACGACGTCGGCCTGGACCGTGAGCTCGGCGGGCGGCTGCCCGGGCAGCTGTCCGGCGGACAGCGGCAACGGGTCGGCATCGCCCGCGCCCTGGCCGCCGGCCCCGACCTGGTGCTGGCCGACGAGGTGGTCTCGGCGCTCGACGTGTCCGTCCAGGCCTCCGTGCTGCGGCTGCTGGACCGGCTTCGCACCGAACGCGGCATCACGTACCTGTTCATCTCGCACGACCTGGCGGTGGTGCGCAGCATCGCCGACCGGGTCGCCGTGCTGTACCTGGGACGGCTGTGCGAGGTGGGCGACGTGGAGGCGGTGTTCTCCGGCCCCAACCACCCGTACACCCGGATGCTGCTGGACGCGGTCCTGGAGCCCGGGGTACGCCCGGAGCCTGGGGAACGCCGCCCGGTGGAGGAGCCGGAGTCGGCGCCGCCGGAGGCGGGCTGCCCGTTCCAGCGGCGCTGCCCGCACGCCCTCCCCGGCACCTGCGACAGCGTCACGCCTCCCTGGCGGGACGCCGAGGGCGGCCACCGCATCCGCTGCCACCTGGAGTTGGACGTCCTGGCGTCGACCACCGCCGATACCAAGGAGCTGGAGGCCTCATGAGGATCCGTCACGACTTCCCGCGCCGGGTGACGGTACGCGACCACGTGCTCATCCCCATGCGCGACGGCACGGCGCTCTCGGCCCGGATCTGGCTGCCCGAGGACGCCGAACAGGCCCCGGTACCGGCCCTGGTGGAGTACCTCCCCTACCGCAAGAGCGACTGGACCTCGGTCCGGGACGCGCAGCGCCACCCCTGGTACGCGGGGCACGGCTACGCCTCGATCCGCATCGACATGCGCGGCAGCGGCGACTCCGAGGGCCTGATGCACGACGAGTACACGCCGCAGGAGCAGCAGGACGCCGTCGACGCCCTCGCCTGGATCGCCGACCAGCCCTGGTCAACGGGAAAGGCGGGCATGTTCGGCATCTCCTGGGGCGGGTTCAACAGCCTCCAGGTCGCCGCGCTGCGCCCGCCGTCGCTCAAAGCCGTCGTGACCGTCTGCTCCACCGACGACCGGTACGCCGACGACGTGCACTACTGGGGCGGCAGCGTGCTCGGCATCGACATGACGGCCTGGGCGGCGACCATGCTGGCCTATCAGTCCCGGCCGCCGGACCCCGATCGCGTCGGCGGCGCCTGGCGGAAGATGTGGCTGGAACGGCTGGAGAACCTGCGGCCGTTCGCCGAGATCTGGCTCGACCACCAGGAGCGGGACGACTACTGGCGGCAGGGCTCGGTGTGCGAGGACTACTCCGCGATCGAGGCCGCCGTCTACGCGGTGGGCGGCTGGGCCGACCCGTACCGCAACACGGTCTTCCGGCTGCTGGAGGGCCTGAAGTGCCCGGCGAAGGGCCTGGTCGGCCCGTGGTCGCACCAGTACCCGGACCGGGGGCTGCCGCCGGGTCCGGCGATCGGTTTCCTTCAGGAGACGCTGCGCTGGTGGGACCACTGGCTCAAGGGCGTGGACACCGGCGTGACGGACGAGCCGCCGCTGCGGACCTGGATGCAGGAACCGGTGCCGCCGCGCACCTCGTACGACATCCGGCCCGGCCGCTGGGTCGCCGAGCCGTCGTGGCCGTCCCCGAACGTCACACCGACGCCCTGGACGCTGGGCGACGGACGGCTGTACGCGGAAGGCCAACCCGCGACCCCGGGCGGGACGGTCCTGGTGGCCAGCCCGCAGCACACCGGGACGGACGCCGGGCGGTTCTTCCCCTTCGGCAACCCCTCCGACCTGCCGCCCGACCAGCGGGCCGAGGACGGCCGTTCGGTGTGCTTCGACTCGGCGCCGCTGACCGGGCGGGTGGAGATCCTCGGCATGCCCGAGGCCGACCTGCTGCTGGACTGCGACCGCCCGGCCGGACAGGTCGTCGTCAGGCTGTGCGACATCGCCCCCGACGGCTCGTCGACCCTGGTGACCCGTGGCAATCTCAACCTGGTCCACCGCGACGGCGACGACGCGCCGCGCGCCTGGACCCCCGGCAGCCCGGAGCGGGTCCGGGTGCGGATGACCGCGATCGCCCACGCCTTCGCGCCCGGCCACCGGATCCGGCTCGCCGTGTCCTCCGCGTACTGGCCGTGGGTGTGGCCCGCGCCCGAACCGGTGACCCTGGACCTGCGCGACGGGAGCCTGCTGCTCCCGGTCCGGGCGGCGGCGGGCCCCGGCCCCGAGCCCGCCCTGCCCGAGTTCGACGAACCGGAGCAGGCGGCCCCGCTGCCGTACGTGCCCGGTCCGCCGGGCGAACGCGAACGGCAGGTCACGTACGACCCGCAGACCGGCACCTGGGAACTGGTGGTGGACCCCAACTACGGCGGCACCCGCACCTATCCCGACGGGCTGGTGTACGAGGAGCGCGTACGGGAGGCGTACCGGATCCGCGCGGACGATCCGCTGTCGGCGCGGGCCGAATCCACCTGGGACATCGGCCTGAGCCGGGGGGATTGGCGTGTGGAGATCTCCACTCGTAGTGTCGTGACCGCGTCGGCCACACACTTCACGACCGACAACCAGGTCATAGCGCGGGAGAGCGGCGCCGAGGTGTTCTCCCGGTCCTGGCGGGCCGACATCCCCCGGACGTCGGCGTAATCCCGCCGGCGACCGGCCGGCGAGCACGGGGTAAACGGGGAACACGGGAGGGAACACAGCAGTGGCGGCGTCGCGCACCAACGAGAACGTCGAGGCGGACGGCGGTGACGGTTCGGCGAGCCGTGCCCCCAAGGCACGGCAGCCATGGGAACGGTCCCGGCATCCCACCGAGGTGCGCCGCAAACTGGTGGTGGAGGCGGCACGCAAGGTACTGGCGGAAAAGGGCCTGGCAGCAACAGGTATACGGGACATCGCCGCCGCCAGCGGGGTGTCCAGCGGCACCATCAGCTACCACTTCCGGGGCATCGACGAGATCTTCGTGGACGTGCTGAAGATGGAGGCCGACCTCTTCTACCAGCCGGTCGCCGAGCTGAGCCTCGGCGCGCCCACCGCCCGGCAGGGTCTGGCGGTGCTCATCGACAAGTACCTGTCCTCGGACCCGGAGACGCTGACGCACTGGCAGCTCTGGCTGGACAACTGGGCCGCCGCCATCCACGACACCCGGCTCACCGCCTGGCACACCGAGCAGTACGCGCTCTGGCGCAGCGTCGTCGAGCGCGTCATCCGGCGCGGCATCGACAGCGGCGAGTTCGCCCCGCGCGACGCGGCCGACGCCGCCGTGGAGTTCACCGCGATGCTGGACGGCCTGGTCATGCAGACCTTCTTCACCGGCGCGCACCTCACCCCCGACGAGGCCCGGCGCCGGCTCTCGCAGTTCGTCGACGAGCGCTTCGGCCGCGCCCACCAGTAGCGGTTACGCATCGACCACGAGGTCGCCCAGCGGCTTGGAGCAGCAGAGCAGGATCTTGTTCTGGGCGATCTCGCGCGGCCGGATGCCTCCGTTGTGCTGCATGTCGACCGACCCGGCGAGCAGCGTGGTCTTGCAGGTGCCGCACATGCCCTGGGCGCAGGAGGCGGGCAGGCTGAGCCCTGCCTGAGCGGCGGCGGCGAGGACGGGGGTGCCGGCGTCGCACTCGATGGTGCGCCGGGTGCGGGTGAACTCGACCTTGTACGTGTCGCCGGACGTCGTGACAGGGGCCTGGGCGGGCTCGTCGAAGGTGAAGCTCTCCTCGTGGTGGCGGGCCATGTCGAATCCGGCGCCGGTGAGCATGCCGCGCACCGCGTCCATGTAGCCGGCGGGCCCGCAGCTGAAGACCTCGCGTTCGTGCAGGTCCGGCGCGATCTCGCCGAGGAGCCGGGCGTTCAGCCGGCCGCTCCCGCCGCCGGTGTACGCGACCCGGACGCCGGGGGCGGTGGCGGCGATGAGGTCGAGTTCGTGGCGGAAGATGACGTCGCCGGGGGTGCGGGCGCTGTGCACGAACAGGACGTCGGCGGGGTCCGCCAGGTCGTACAGGGTCCTGGTCATCGACATCAGGGGCGTCACGCCGCTGCCCGCCGACAGGAAGAGGTACTTGGGCGCCGGATGGCGGGCGAGCGAGAACAGGCCCAGCGGTCCCCGGGCCCGCAGGGTGGTGCCCGGGGTGAGGTGGTCGTGGAGCCAGTTGGAGACCAGGCCGCCCGGGATCCGCTTGACCGTGATCGCGGCGAGGTGGGGGCGGGTCGGCGGGGAGGAGATGGTGTAGCAGCGCTCGACCGTGCGGCCGTCGATGTCGAGGGCGAGGGTGAGGAACTGGCCGGGGTCGTGCCGGAACAGCCGGGGTTCGGTGGGTTCGAGGACGAAGGTGCGGACGTCGGCGGTCAGGTCGTGGGCCTGCTTGCACACCAGGGTGCCGTCGCTCCAGGCCGTGGTGGGAGTGGTGATCATCGCTCCAGGTGTGCTTTCAGCCGGGTGACGTACCAGTTGATCAATGCCTCGACCTGGTATTCGGTCGGGCTGTAGGGGCCGGGCAGGTAGGCGGGGCTGGTGGCGCCGAGCTGGGCGCGGGCCACGAACACCGCGTCCTGGTCGTTGGTGGCCTGCCACACCCGCGTGAGGGTGTCGAGGTCGTAGTCGACGCCCTCGACGGCGTCGGGGTGCACCAGCCAGGTGGTGCGTACCAGGGTGCGGTCCGGGGCGAGCGGGATCACGGAGAAGGTGATCGCGTGGTCGGCCATGAAGTGGAACCAGGCGTTGGGCTGCATATGCAGGCCGAGCCGGCCGAGGCGGGCGGTGGGGAAGTCCGCGAGCAGCCGCCTGCACGCCGCCGTGCCGTCCTCGGTGAAGGACTCCCCGGCGCCGTCCAGGGGTTCGCGCTGGATGCGGAAGCCGGTCTCACGGGTGTCCAGTTCCTCGACGGCCTCGTACGGCAGCCCCAGCGACTCGTAGGTCGCGCGGGCTTCGGCGTCGGCCTTCAGGTAGCGCTCGTAGGCCGGTCGCAGGACGGGCGGGACGTCCTCCTCCGCGTAGCCGTAGACGGGGAAGAGGGAGGTCTGCAGCTCGGGATGGCCGCCGCAGTGGTAGCACTCGCGGTTGTTCTCCATCGTGAGCTTCCAGTTGCCGTTCTCGACGATGTCGATCTGGGCCGCCACCTTCGCCCGCGCCAGGTTGTGCGGCGCGATGTACGGCTCGATGCGGGCGGCCACCTCGTCGAAGTCGGCGGGCGGTTCCCGGTCCAGGCAGATGAAGACCAGACCGGCGACGGTACGCACGTGGACGGACCTCAGCCCGAAGCAGGACGGGTCGAACCCAGGTGCCTGCGACTCGGCGTGCAGCAGCGTGCCGTCCACGCCGTACGTCCACCGGTGGTAGCCGCACACGATGTTGCCGACCGAGCCGCGCTCCTCGTTGAGGATGCGCGCGCCGCGGTGACGGCAGACGTTGTGGAAGGCCGCTACGTTCTCGTCGTCGTCGCGGACCACGATGACCGAGTACGGTCCGACGTTGACCGTGACGTAGTCGCCCGGCTCGGGGAGTTCGGCTTCGGCGGCGACGAAGAGCCAGTGCCGGGCGAAGACCGCCTCGATGTCGAGCCCGAAGAACTCCTCCGCGGTGTAGAAGGGCGCTTCCAGGCTCTGGCCTGCGGGGCGGCGGGCCACAAGGCCGTCCACGTCGGCCGCGGGGGTGCGTGCGTTCATCGATGTCTCTCTCATGGGGCTCAGACCGGCAGGCACAGCCGCAGGGCGTCGTAGACGGCGGCGTGGATGTTGCGGCTGGTGACCGCGTCACCGATACGGAAGAGCTGGTAGCGGCCCGCTTCGTTGCGGATCACGGTCTGTGCCTCGTGCGCGAGCAGGGCCCGGTGGTCGACCTCGCCGAGGTTGCTCGATCCGGGCAGCAGCTCGGTGTACAGCCCGTCGTTGGGCAGCGTCCCGTGTTCGACGACGACGTGGTCGACGACCAGCGGCTCGGTCTCGGCCTCGGTGTACTCGCTGTAGAGCGTCGCGGTGAGCCTGCCGTCCGGGTTGCGGTGCACGGAGCGCAGCCGCTGGGCGAGGGTGGTCGTCACGCCGTGTTCGGCGAAGGCCCTGAGGTACGCGGGTGAGTTCATGCTGCCGACGTCGGGGGCGAGGGCGCGTTCCGGTGTCACGTAGTGAATGCGGGTGCCGGTGGGGGCGAGCAGTTCGACGGCGTCCATCGCCGGGTAGCCGCCGTGGTCGTCGTAGACCAGGACCTCGCCCCGGGCGCGCAGGGAGCCGGTCATGACGTCCCAGGTGTCGGCGACCAGGTCCTCACCGGCGTCGAGGAAGGACGTGTTGGGCAGACCGCCGGTGGCGACGATGACGATGTCGGGGTGCTCGGCGAGGATGTCGCCGGGCTCGGCGAACGCCCCGAGGCGCAGGTCGACGCCGTGGTGCTTGCACTCGGCGACCCGCCAGTCGACGATGCCGATCAGGTCGCGGCGGCGGGGGTTGGAGGCGGCGAAGCGGATCTGGCCCCCGGGGAGGTCGTTGGCCTCGAACAGCACGACGTCGTGGCCCCGTTCGCCCAGCACCCGGGCGGCTTCGAGGCCGGCCGGGCCGGCTCCGACGACCACGGCCTTCTTGCGGCGGCCGATCGTGGGGCCGATGACGTGGGGTACGTGCAGCTCCCGGCCGGTGGCCGGGTTGTGGACGCACTTGGTGTCGCCGGAGTCGTAGATGGCGTCCAGACAGTAGCTCGCCCCGACGCAGGGCCGGATGCGTTCCTCCTGGCCGGCGGCGATCTTGGCGACCAGATGGGGGTCGGCGATCTGGGCGCGGGTCATGCCGACCAGGTCGAGCAGGCCCTCGCGGATCGCGTACCGGGCGGTGGCGGGGTCGGCGATCCGGGCCGCGTGCATCACCGGGACGTTCAGCCGGCGCCGGATCTCACCGGTGAACTCCAGGAACGGGCCGAGCGGGGTGCCCATGGACGGGATGGCCTTGGCCAGCGAGGCGTCGCTCTCGATGGAGCCGCGGATGGTGCTCACGAAGTCGATGCCGCCATTGCCACTGGTGAAGCGCTCGGCCGCCACGAGGGCGTCGTCGTAGGTCAGTCCGCCGGGCCGGTCCTCGTCCAGCATCATCCGGATGCCGACGACGAAGTCCGGTCCGACCGCCTCCCGGACGGCGCGGATCACCCGGAGCGGGAACGCCATGCGGTTCTCCAGGCTGCCGCCGAGCTCGTCGTCGCGGTGGTTGGTCGAGGGGGACAGGAAGCTGTCCATGAAGTGGCCGTACGACTGGAGTTCGATGCCGTCGAGACCGCCCGCCTGGCAGCGCAGCGCGGCGGCGGCGTAGTCGGCCACGACGCGGTCGAGGTCCCAGGCCTCGGCGGCCTTGGGGAAGGCCCGGTGCGCGGGCTCGCGCAGCGGCGAGGCGGACAGCACCGGCAGCCAGTCGCCGGAGTAGTTGCTGGTGCGGCGCCCGAGGTGGGTGACCTGGCACATGACCGCCGCCCCGGCCTCGTGCACGTCGTCGGTGAGCCGGCGCAGCCACGGCACGATGTCGTCGCGGTACAGCAGCAGGTTGCCGAACGAGGGCGGGCTGTCCGGGGAGATGACCGCGGAGCCGCCGATCATGGTCAGGCCGACGCCGCCGCGCGCCTTTTCGAGGTGGTAGGCCCGGTAGCGGTCCTTGGGCATGCCGTCCTCGCCGAAGGCCGGCTCGTGGGACGTGCTGACCACGCGGTTGCGCAGGGTGAGATGTCTCAGGTGGAAGGGCTGGAGCAGGGGATCCAGAACAGGTGAGGGCACAACCGCTCCTCGGGACGCTGTGACGCTGACGCTGCGGGCTGACGACGGCTGCTTCATTGGGCCGCACTCAGAACACTCAAGATGTCTCGCATTGCGAAACACAAACACCATGCGAGACAAATGTTGATGCCGACAAGGCCCGGAGTCAAGGGCCAACCTCAGACCTCGGCCACCTGCCCGGCTGCCTCAGCCTCGCTTGACGTACCCCTTGCGCCACGAAATCCTGGCGCCCGCCTCGACGACCCGCTCCGCGAGATCGGGGATGGTGTCCTCGTTGACCCGGAACGTCGGCCCGGACAGGGTCACCGCGGCGATCACCCGGCCGTCCAGCGAGCGGATCGGGGCCGCGATGGCGGCCAGCCCGATCTCGTGCTCCTCGCTCGTCGTCGCGTACTCCCGCTTACGGACGAATTCGAGCTGCTCCTTGAGCCGCGCCGGATCCACGACGGTGTGGGGGGTGTACTTCGTGAGCCCCTGCGCCAGGATCGCCTGGGCCCGGTCCGGGGACATGTACGCGAGAAAGATCTTGCCCGCCGCGGTGGCGTGCATGGGCGTGCGCTTGCCGACCCAGTCGATGCTGGTGATGGCGGCGCCGCCGATCACCTGGTCGATGCTGATCACCTCGGGCCCGTCATGGATGGCCACGTTCACCGTCTCCCCGGCGGCCGCGGCCAGTTCCTGGCAGACCGGACGGCTCAGCAGGGACAGGTCGCTCCGCATCGTCGACCCGGCGGCCAGCTCGACCACGGTGTGGCCGATTCGGTAACGCCCGCGTTCGGAGTCCTGCTCGACCAGACCGCGCGACTCCAGCGTGGCCAGCAGCCGGAAGACGGTCGCCTTGTGGATCCCCAGCTCCTCGGCGACCTCGGTGACCCCGGACGGACCCCGCCCGGCCAGCACCTGGAGGATCGACACGGCGCGATCCACGGACTGTACCGACGTGTCACGTGCCCGGCCGCTGCTGGTCATGGCGCCAGGATAACCGAGCGTCGCCGACGCCCCTGCGGGCCGTCAACTGGGGTTCGGGTGCGTCACATCGAGCCACAGACCGCGCTGGAGGTCGGTGATCTCCGTCACCGCGGCACCGGCGCCGAGCAGTCCCGCCAGGGCGGCCGGCCCGTCCTCCCGCCATGTGGCCGAGCGATCGGCGGCCGACGCCCACTCGACGGACACGGCGTAGCGCGTGAGGTCGTCGAGCCCCTGGACCAGCCAGGCGCCGGTCGGGCCGCCCGGGTCGGGATAGACCTCCGCGAGCCAGCGCTCCACCAGGGCCTCGGCCCCGCTCGGCGGGCCGGTGAACCAGATGGTCCGGTACACCGGCCGGCTCACGTCCGGCCGCTCGCCCTCCGCCGGGACGTAGACCCGCAGGTCGCCCATGTCCCGGAAGCGGTTCAGGCCCTCCTCGGCGAGCCGGTCGGTCAGCACACGGGCGTCGGGCGGCACGACGCGGGCGCCGAGCGCCGCGCAGGGCCACTCGGGACTCACGTAGAAGTGGGCGGGGTCGCTCTGGTCGAGCAGCACCATCACTCCCGAGCACTCCTCGCGCTGCCGCTCCCACCAGTCGCGGACCACCCGCTCGACGGCCGGGATGTCGCCGACGGCCAGCCGGTGGGTGCGGTAGCCGCGCGTGAGCCCGGCGTCCAGGCTGTTCCATTTCATCGTCGCACTCTACGAGCCGGTGATCCCGAAGGTCACCCGGTAGTAGCAGGCCCCCTTGCACGGCATCGTCGCCGAGTCGTCGAAGGCGTACGAGTAGGCGTAGGGCGCGGCCCGTTTGAAGACCCGCGTGTAGTCGACCGGCCACTTCGAGGGGATGCAGTTCTCGCGGCCCGCCCATTCACCGCGGCAGCAGTACGTGTCGCCGCCGAAGGCCGCGCACGGCGGCTTGCAGCCGACGACCTGGCCGCCGGAGACCGCCTGCATCGCGCTCGGGCAGACGACCTCCGAGGTGCAGACGCCCTTGTAGCAGCCCGAGGAGCTGACCGGGTCGGCGGTCGTGGTGTGGGAGATGTTGATGTACATGGGCAGGTTCGAACCGTCGACCATGCTCACGTCGTAGAAGTCCATGCCCGCGTACGCGTCGAAGGTGAACTCGCCCAGCGTGGTGGGCGGGTTGCCGCCGTTGCACACGCTGGTGCAGTCGCCGGTCGCGCACGTTCCCGCGGCGGTCGTGGCGCATCCGGTCCGGCCCCAGATACGTCCGCCCCAGTTGTTCGCCACGTTCACGGACATGCTCTGGCCCGGGGCCAGCTTGCGGCCCTTGGGGTAGACGGAGGTGTTGGTGACGACCGCCCAGACCGTCTTGGAGGTCCGGTTGACGACCGTGATCAGACGCTTGCCCGCGGGCGCCGTCGACGGCGGCCGCTGCGTGCTCTTCGGCGACGCGCTCGCCCTGGCCGAGGCGGACGCGGAAGGAGAGGCGGAGGGCGAGGCGCTGCGGCTCGGCGAGGCCGACGGGGAGGGGGAGGCGGCGGGCGGTGAGGCGCTGCCCGGCCCGGACCGGAGCGGGGCGGCGACGTGACGGTCCGCCGGGCGGTCGTCGTCGGTGCCGGACAGCGACCACCACGCGCCGTAGGCGATCGTGACGGTGACGGCCGTCACGAGGGCCGCTGCCCCGGCGTACCACCCGCGGCGCCGGGGCGGTCTCGCGCCGTGCCGACTGCGTCCTCGTGCCATCCTGGTGCCTTCCTCGTGCTCTTCAGGAGTGTCCCTACGTATCGGTGACCCCGTCGACGGCGTCCGGACAACAGAAATCCCGAAACCGGCCCACCGGATTTCTGTTGTCCGCGCGTGAACCGGCGGTCTCCGTTCCAGGGAGCGTCATCGCGGTCCGATCCCGGGCCGGGGAAGCCGCCATAGCTGCACCGACACGCAGAGGAACGACCCACATGCCCAAAATCCACAGGAGTGGACCCGCCGCCGGCGTGGTGACGGCCGCGAGAGCGGGCGACGGGCAGGCGCTGGACCACCTGGTGACCGAGTGCCTGCCGCTGGTCTACAACATCGTCGGCAGGGCCCTCAACGGCCACGCCGATGTCGACGACGTCGTACAGGAGACGCTGTTGCGCATGGTGCGAGGGCTGCCGAAGCTGCGGGACCCCTCCGCGTTCCGGTCCTGGCTGGTCGCCATCACGGTCAGGCAGGTACGGGACCGTGAACTCCTGCGGTCCACGGACCAGGACCGCAGGGCGCACCTGGAGGACGCGGAGGAGATACCCGGTCCCGCCCTCGACTTCGCCGGCCTGACCATCCTGCAGCTCGGGCTGACCGAGCAGCGCCGCGAGGTCGCCGAGGCCACGCGCTGGCTCGACCCGGACGACCAGGAACTGCTGTCCCTGTGGTGGCTGGAGGAGACCGGCGAGCTGGCGCGCGCCGAACTCGCCGGGGCGCTGGGGCTGTCCGATCGCCACGCGGGCGTACGGGTGCAGCGTATGAAGAAGCAGATGGAGGTCTCCCGTCTCGTGGTGCGCGCGCTGGGAGCGTCCCCGCGCTGCTCGGAGCTGCGGGAGAGCGCCTCGACGTGGGACGGCGTCCCGAGCCCCCTGTGGCGCAAGCGGTTCGCCCGCCACATCCGCGACTGCCGGGTGTGCGAGGGCCTGGACCAGGGCCAGGTCCCGATGGAACGGCTGCTGAGCGGCCTCCCGATGCTGGCCGTGCCCGCCAGCCTCGAACCGGCCCGCGTGCTCGCCGCCGTCACCGGTGGCGGCGGCCCGTCGTCCGGCCCGGGCCCCCAGCCCTCGCACTCCCCGCACCCGGCGGCGCGCGGACGGCACGGCCGTACGGCAACGCGCGGCGTCAGCAAGCAGGTCCTGGGCGGTTCGGCGGTCGCCGGGGTCGCCGCTGTGGCCACGCTGATCGCGGCCGGTCTGACGGCGGGCGCGGGCTCCTCGCACCCGGCCGCGACAACGCCTCGGCCCTCCGTGGTGGCCACCACCTCCCCGAGCCCCACCCCGTCCCCCTCCCCCTCGCCCTCCGCCTCCCCGTCCGCCACGGCGAAGCCGACCCACTCCCCGACGCACACGGCGGCGGCCCCCGTGCAGATCGCCTCCTCCGCGAGGAAGGGCGTCGGCGTCTGGTCCTTCAACGGGGTGAGCCAGGCGCTCGCCGCGAGCGGGGCGAGCTGGTACTACACCTGGTCCACACAGCACCCGGGCGTCACGACACCGCCGTCGGCGAGCTTCGTACCGATGGTCTGGGGAGCGGCCTCCGTCACCGACGCCTCCCTGGCCCAGGCCCGCGCGCACGGTCCCTACCTGCTGGGCTTCAACGAGCCGGACATGGCGCAGCAGTCGAACATGACGGTCGACCAGGCGCTGGACCTGTGGCCCCGGCTGATGACGGCGGGCAAGATCCTGGGCAGCCCCGCGGTCGCGTACGGCGGGGACGTCGCGGGCGGCTGGCTTGACCGCTTCATGTCCGGCGCCGCGGCGAAGGGCTACCGGGTGGACTTCATCACGCTGCACTGGTACGGAGGCGACTTCCGCACCCCGCAGGCGGTGGACCAGCTCACGTCGTACCTGGCGGCGGTGTACCAGCGCTATCACAAGCCGATCTGGCTCACCGAGTACGCGCTGATCGACTTCTCCAACGGCACCCGCTTCCCGTCCCCGCAGCAGCAGGCGGCCTTCGTCACCGCGTCCGCCAAGGCGCTCGACGGCCTGTCCTACCTCCAGCGCTACGCGTGGTTCGGGCTGGGCGCGGACGCGTCGAAGCCGAGCAGTGGCCTGTTCACGAACGGCACGACGACGACCCCGGCCGGCCGCGCCTTCCAGGCCGCGCGCTGACCCACGGGCCGCCCCGTAAATCCAGATGTCCCCTCCCGGCGGCTCCGGTAGCGTGCGCCGGCATGACAACGGAACTGGAACGCCCACCGCTCCAGGCGGATGAACGCACCGCGCTCGTCGGCTGGCTGGACCTGCAGCGGAAGATCCTGCGCTGGAAGTGCGAGGGGCTGAGCGACGAGGACGCACACCGCTCGGTCATCCCGACCTCACCGGCCATGACGATGGCCGGTCTCATCTCCCATATGCGCTGGGTCGAGAACACCTGGCTGGAGGTGCTGTTCCTCGGCGGCGACGAGAAGCAGAACCCGTCGTTCGACGAGTCGAGCGAGGACGCCGAGTGGCGCACCGAAGGCCGCCCCCTCGCCGAGCTCCTCGCGGAGTACGAGGCCCAGTGCGCCCGCAGCAACGAGATCACCGCCGCGGCCTCCCTGGACGACGTCGGCCGCCACCCCGGCTTCCGCTCCGGCGGCGCCAACCTCCGCTGGATGCTGATCCACCTCGTCGAGGAGACGGGACGGCACGCGGGGCACGCGGACATCGTCCGCGAGCTGCTCGACGGCGCGAAGGGCTACTACTAGCGGCGCTGCGGCGTTCAGGGGCTCAGGGGCTCACGCCCCAGGTGACGCGGTAGCCGCACTCCCCCGAGCAGGTGAGCACGCTGGTGGCGTCGTCGTTGACGTAGGAGTAGGCGAAGGGCTCGGCCTTCTTGAACACGGCCGCGGAGTCCAGGGGCCACGACGAGGGGACGCACTTGGGCCGCGCGGCGTAGGCGCCCGTGCAGCAGGTCTGGTCCGTGTTGAACACCAGGCAGGCGCTCAGGCAGGCCACGACATGACCGTTGCGGATTCGCTGGAGCTTGGCGGGGCAGGTGGCGTTGGCGTCCCGCGTGCATCCGGCGGCGGAGCACCCGTTCGCGTCGATCTTGTCGCGGGAGGAGCCGCCGTAACTGTTGATCCACATCGGCAGGTTGTTGCCCTCGACCAGGCTCACGTCGTAGAAGTCCATGCCGTTCCAGGCGTTGAGGTTGAACTCCGCCAGGGTGGAGGGGAATTCGCCCCAGGTCGATCCGCACTGGAAACGGCCGCAGTCCCCGCTCAGGCAGTGGCCGTTGCCGGCGGCGTCGAAGGAGCAGCCGGTGCGCGCCCACAGCCGGACGTCCCAGTGGTCGGGGATGGAGAAGCTCAGACTGGCCCCGGGCCGCAGAACCCATCCCGTGGCCTCGACGGGATGCTTGGGGTCCGCGGCGATCGCGGGCCAGATCGTCTGGTCGAGGCGATTGACCAGCGTGATGGTCCGCTTGCCGGCGGCTGACGTCCGCGCGGCAGGAGTGGCCGAGTGGGAGGGCGTAGAGGAAGGGCCGGGGGAGGCCGTGGTGTCCGCAGCCGCGGTGCTGGGCGTGGACGACGTGCCGACGACGACCGCACGCTCTGCGGACGGGCCCTGCGTCTGCGCACGGACCACGAGCGCGCCTGCGGCCACGGCCAGGCAAGCGAAGAGCACCGCCACGGATCGTGCCCACCCGCTTCGGCTTTCGCTTCGGCGCCCGCGTCGGCGGCTCGGCAACTGGGGACCACGCATGTCACGACTCTCCTGTCCGCTCACGGATACCTCCGTCACGGAGACCGGATCTCTCACCGCCGGATAACGGAAATCGGGGCCGCCCTGCTAGCCTCCGGTTCCGGAACCGGTTGGGGCGAGGCGGGACCATGACGAGGAAGAGCGCCGACGCCGGTGCGGGCCGCAGCACGATTCGGGATGTGGCGGCCCGGGCGGGGGTGTCCGCGTCGACCGTGTCACGCGTCCTCGGCGGCACATACCCCACCAGCGACGCGACCCGTACGCGCGTGATGCGGGCGGTCCACGAACTGGACTACATCGCCGACGCGCGGGCCAAGGCGGTCGCGGGCGTCGGAACGCCCACCCTCGCCTTCGTCCTGGACGACATCACCGGACCGTCGTTCGCGCTCATGGCGCACGGCGTGGAGCGCGAGGCGAGCCGCCTCGGCCATCTGTGCCTGGTGTGCAGCACGGACGGCGACGCCCGGCACGAGCTGGACTTCATCGAGACCATGCGGGCCCATCGCGCCGCCGCCGTCATTCTGGTCGGCGGCGGGGCGGACACCCCCGAGTACCGCGAGCGCATGGGCCGGGTCGCCGACTCACTGGCCTCGGCCGGGTCGCGGCTCGTACTGTGCGGGCGGCCTCCGCTGGCGCCCGGCGCGCCGGTGACGGTCATCGAGTACGACAACGAGGGCGGCGCCTACGCGCTGTGCGCGCATGTCCTCACCCAGGGCCACCGGCGGATCCTCTTCCTCGGGGGCAGCCCGGACCACAGCACCGCCCAGGGACGCGAGCGCGGCTATCTGGCCGCGCACCGCGACCGCGGCATGGACCCGGACCCGGCGCTGCGGCTGTCCGGCGACTTCACCCGCGACTCCGGGTACCGGCTGATGCGACAGGCTCTGTCCCAGGGGCTGGAGTTCACCGCGGTGATCGCCGCCACGGACATGGTGGCGGCGGGCGCGCTCACCGCCGCGCACGAGGCGGGCCTCGACGTGCCGGGCGATGTCTCGCTCGTCGGCTACGACGACATCCCGTTCGCCCGCGATCTGCACCCCGCCCTGACGACGGTCCACGTCCCCTACGAGGAGCTGGGCCGCCTGGCCGTCCGCACGGTCCTCGCCAGGACCCCGGGCGCCCAGGACGAGCACCTGCTGCTGGGCACCCATGTGGTCGTACGCGACTCGGTGGCACCGCCGGCGAACGCGCGCCGGTGACCAGCAGCAGGGCCGGCTACGCGGGCGTTCGCTACTTCGCGTACATCAGCGTGCCGAAGCCGAGCTGGTCGTAGCCTCCGCTGTCGGAGCCGTAGTCACCTCCCCCGCCCTCAGGGGCGACGGAGTAGCACATCGCGGAGATGTACTTGTCGTCCAGGGAAACGCGCCGGTTGTAGTGGAAGTGGAGCATCGCCCACACGGGGCGGACCTGCCCGCGGGAGGCGGAGGAGATCACCGTCTGGGACGACTGGGCGCAGCTCTGCCCGGTGCCCCAGGTGTACGTGGTGAAGGGCACGTCGCTGCCGAGGTTGTACTTCGCGACGTACTGGGCGGCCTTCATGAAGCGACGGCTGTCGTAGGAGTACAGGTCGTCGCCCTGGTTCCAGGCCATTTCGCAGACCGCGCCCATCTGGCCCATGCCGAGGACGGTGTGGCCCTGGTCGCGGCCGGACTCCTGCCACTGGCCGAGGCTGTAACCGTCGGAGTCGGTGTACAGGTACGGCACGGCATGCGCGATGGAGCCGTTGCCCGCACCGGACTTGAAGTACGTGACGGCCTGGTCGTACTTGCCGCTGTCCTCGTTGAGGATCCCGATGGCCAGGACGGAGGCCATGTTGCACAGGTCCCAGTTGGCCCAGTAGTTGGTGATGCAGGCGTCGTTGTGGTTGGTCAGGAAGCTGTTGTTGAGCGGGTAGAAGACGTTGGCCAGCAGCTCCTGGGCGGCAGCGAGGTCGAAGTCGTCGTAGTCGCGCATCAGCTCGCACGCGTTGGCGAACTGCCAGCCGTAGAGGCCGGAGGCGAGGAACCGGTCGGCGTTTCCGGTGACCGAAGTCAGTGTCGTCGACCAGGCGTTGAGGATCCTGGCGGCGCAGGCCGCGTTGGCCTCGGTGCCGCCGACCTTCCAGCGCAGCGCGTTCTGGTAGGCGGCGGCGATGTCGTTGTAGAGCAGGCTGTAGTTCTGTCCGGTGCCTCCGCGAATGATCGTCGCCGTCGCCCGGGGCGTCCAGGTGGACGCCGAGCGGGAGTTGGCGGTGAGTTTGTTCCAGCCGGACAGCCAGGGGTCGGTTCCCGCCGCGACCCTGACCTTGGCGCGGTTGATGTCGCCGGCGTTGTGCAGCATGCCGGGGTGGGTGAAGGTGGCAGGGGCCGCGTCGGCGGTGGTGCCGGTCACGGCCGACGCCGATGCCCCGAGGGCAACGGCGGCGGTGAGACCGCCCGCGGTCCTCAGCAGACCGCGGCGGCTCAACTCGTTCGGTGGAGGGACTGGGTTGTGGGGGTGTTCGCGGCGGCTCATCGCTCACAGCTCCGTTCCAGGTGGGGGT
>Ga0307517_10003838_pt1 | contig 23307 bp, 8 predicted proteins | sample 23_EM_MG_FD_194515 | JGI IMG/M metagenome (GOLD analysis project Ga0307517, IMG submission 194515) | Populus trichocarpa ectomycorrhiza microbial communities from riparian zone in the Pacific Northwest, United States - 23_EM | ecosystem: Host-associated > Plants > Roots > Unclassified | place...
GCTCGGAAGCTCACCATGCCCATGGTTTTGGCCTGTAATTAAGCGAAACGTTTCAGACTTTTTCTTGGATTGCAAATTAATCTTATTTTTCTTCATTAGTTCCATAAATTAATTACCACTCCCCATCGGTTGTTTGTTTCCATGGGCTCCATGAGATTAATTATCTCAACAAATGATGAAAAACACCTCATAAATCACATACATGGATTTAAGTCAATTACAAGTTGTTTTTAATTAAAATATTTTTCTTTTATTGTTTGCTAGGTGACAAAGCTGACAGAGAAATCTGTTGAAAGATCCAATTCTTGTTTTTTTTCCTTTTCTTTTTTAGCAACGAAAGATGGGAGGTTTTTTTTTTCTCTTTAAGAAAAAGTTCTGAATTAAATTGTGGATGGTTCCAAAGCAATTGCCGTATGACTTATCAGATAAGTACGTCAACTTATCATGTGGCCAAAAAATCAAACTCCCCTTGCAATTAATTAATAATTCCAAGTAAATTTTCTAATTTTCCAATACTATAGATTAAATATCAACTGTGTGTGTGGGATCCTCCAAACACGAGTAAGATTAAAAGTTTTAAACAAATTCTTATTGGTAATGTTTTTGATTTAATGACCAATATCTTATGATGAATTAAATTCATCTTTTGCCTACCTTAATTATGTTTTCATCATTTTTATTCTTTCTTAATTATTTGTCTACAAGTTTTATATTATCTTGATTTTTGAAAGAAAATATTTAATAAATGTAGATTTGCGCTATCTTACATAAGTTTTCCAATCTAAGGGTTTTTAATTAAGAGTGTGGTAATTGTTGCTTTTCAAGGTATTTTTTGCTTGAAAATACATTAAAATAATATATTTTTTATTTTTTAAAATTACCATATTAAAATGATATAAAAACCCTAAAAAAATCTAATTTAAAGAAAAAAAATCAAAATTTCTTAAAAAATAAATTAAACTACAGCACCAAATAAGCATTTATCTAAAGACACCTAGCATGAGAGAAGATTGTTAAATAGTTGCATTTAATATTTCTTATCATTTTTCTTTCAATGAACATACATAACAATGCTCAAAGTCAAACGAATTGAAGATAAGTATATATGTTTATGTTATCATAGTCATTAAACTAATATTAATGGCCTTGAAAAAAGCTATTAAATTACTTCTCCAATCTATTTTAAAAAAAGAATAAAGATAGTTATTTTTATTTGTTTTCCAATCTATTAAACTCCTTTGTACTGTGACGTCCAAGACTATCCAAGTTACAAGATCGCATGATGCTTCTTTATTTATTTATTTTTATTTTTTATACAAAAGAGATGTACGGTGCATGCTTTTAAGCCTTAGCATCGTTATTCAATCAAAGTATTATTTATTTATTTAAGTTGTCGATTGTGCGAATTAAAGTTGCACTAATTAATCTTATGGTAGTAACAATAGTTAAATGACCCAACTCGGCTCATTATTGATTCGTAATTTGAGTTATAAGTTGAGTGAGTCAATCGCTTAGTCCATGATATGGGTTTATTGAATTTTTTTTATTTTTTTTAAACAACAATATTGTTAATTGAAAATTAAAAAAAAGTAAAAACAATGATAAAATTGATCATATTTTTTTTAAAACTTTGATCAAATTACTCAAATCATGAGTTGATGCATAGGATTCTTCAAATTTAATTAGATTAATAAAATGAATAATTTTTTTAAAAATCAATCTGGTTCAAGACTCTATACAAGATCCCAGACAATGCTTCACCGGAGCAACCAGGCGTGCTATTTGTTTTTTCTTTTTAAGAAAAAGAAAAAGAAAAAAGAGTGAAACCTGTGTTAGGGGACGGTCCATATAACCATCTATCGAAAGAAATCTTCGATTGGGGCTGAGAAATCATCGAACGTTCTCTCACTCTTTTCGCATCACCGGATGAAAGAGAACAAGAAGTCGTTCGATTCTTTTAGGAGACAGGTCCTTTCGAGGGCCCTCTTCTAGCCACCAAATTGTCGTCTACGTGGACCTTCGAGTTCGAGCCATTTTAACGTCTGTGTCCATGCCATATCAGCACCGCGCGACAACTCCTACAACCTCATCATGTGACCGATCAAAAAGGCACATGTTTCGTGCGATTAATCCATCAACTTCTTTTGTAATATCTTTTAGATTATAAAAAAATAATATATCATTTCGTGCCATTAATCACCATGTCCCCACGGTTTAGGAGATTCGATATTATCCTTTTCTTTATTACAAGTGATTTTAAAAAATAATATATCATTTTTTTATTTTAGTGAATCGGAGCTGTCGGCGGGATCATCGTGCGATTTTAACAGGTTTAGTCTCACGGTCTCGCGTTAGGTAGAAAGTGATATTCGACAAATCTGCGAAGTGATCAATTAGAAACTTTTAGTGGATGAAGCTTTTTTTGGTTTGGTCAGTGCATACGTTCTTGTCCATGCGAAATCGCATGAATTGGACTCGTTTCTGCTATCGCTTAGACAGATTAATTATTTATGATTAGCATCTCTTGTACCCAAGAACCCAGAGTTAAGGAATAGTATCTGAAATGATTTTTCAATTGATATTAAAATCTTTATTTTAAAAAAAAATCTTGAGAAATTGAATCATTATAGTATATGCTAAAAAACATTAATCTTTTACGGTACAAATCCACCGTAAAAGACTAATTTTATATCTTCATTGGCAAAGTAACATGCATTAGATCTAGAGGTATGGTGATATTTTTAGTCAATAAGCTTTTTAGGCTTTGATTTTATTTCTAAACAATTAAGTTGTTTCATTACCTTTGAAAACTAAAAACAATTGTACCATATACCTCAAGAAATTTTATTTTTTAATTAAGTTTTTTTTTCATCTTTTCTTTCTTTAGAGTTGTCCTTGTAAGGTTTACTAGTTTGACACGAGCTTTTTTTTACTGTTTCTTAATATTTTTTTTTTTTTTATCTCAAGTCGATAACCAAAATCTTAGATTTTTTAAAAAAAAATAAATTTGCATCGTCTTGATATCTTTTTCACGATGAAAAAAAATAAAAGGCTCACGGCATAACGCGGACCACCTATCTAGTGGGTCTTAAATTGGCTCGACTTGATGGTCTAATTCAAAAAACCTGTGATAGGTGCTTGATTCAAATTAAATTTTAAGTTGAACTACAAAAAATATTGGCACGATAAGAACTAGTTAACTTGATCAGGTTTTGGGCGGCCAGTTATACTCTATTCAAATTTGATTGGGTCAATAATTGTTTTAATAGAAATAATTGTTATGGATTGATCCAATGACTGGCGAGTTAATGCAATAACTAAATGACCCAATCCCTTTTGAATCAGTTCTTAACTAACTGTGCCAACAATGGTTTGATTTTTTATTTATTTTAAAAAAGGTATATATTATAAAAAGTTTCAATAAATATGACGTTGTAACAGCATTTTGAGCGACAATTACATAAAACAAAGCAGAGACATAATCGACTTAGTATTAATTAGTTCTAAAGCTGTAAAGATGTGATAAAAAGATATATACTTTTTAGTTATTGTTTGTAAGGATCTCATTGCAAAGACAAAAATTGGCATGCCATCATATCAAATGCCATCATTAATAATTAAATCATCGAATTTTAATAATTTTTTTTAAATAATAATATTAATATTTAAATCTGAATAAAAAAAGTATTTTTAATCATAAAACTAATATTTCTTAAGGATTGATTACGAATTGATAGTTAAAGCAGTTGCCGACGAACCCTTGTGGGTCCACATGGTGGGGTACATGGGAACAAAATACAAGATGGGCACGTGCAAGCCTAATAACACGTCAGATAGGCGGCTTGGCGTTCGTTATTGCGCGAGTCTTGTCTTGCTGGACACAACCGACCGATCAAATGCTTTCTTGTTTGTGGAATCTGTAGATTCTGTTTTTTCAGTACTTAGGTTGTCCTTTAGCGCAGGAAGGGTAATATTTTTTTATTTTTTTAAAATTATTTTTTTATTTTTTTAAAATTATTATTAAAACGATTTAAAATATAAAACAAAACAAATTAATTTTTAGTAAAAATTAATTTTAAATTTTTAAAAAATAAGGGTTGGTCCACGTTCCAAATACTCGTATAATTATGATATCTTCACGTAAACACAAATTTTTTTATTTTTTTAGTAAAATATTATTTTAATATTTTTTTATTAAAATTATTTAAAACAACAACTATTATTATAATTCTAAAGAGACTCACCAGCCTAAATCTTAAAAAAGTATTTAATCTATAAAAATAATCTATTGGATCTAATAATAGTATTTAATCATCTAGCCACCAAATTGTCGTCTACGTGGACCTTCGAGTTCTAGGCATTTTAACGTCTGTGTCCAAGCCATATCAGCACCGCGCGAACATCCTCATCATGTGACCGATCAAAAAGGCACATCTTTCGTGCGAGTAATCCATCAACTTCTTTTTTAATATCTTTTAGATTATAAAAAAATAATATATCATCTCGTGCGATTAATCACCACGTCCCCGCGGCTGGATCATCGTGCGATTTTAATAGGTTTATCGCCATGAACCGGCTTTAGTCTCACGGTCTCGTGCTAGGCAGAAAGCGATATTCGACAAATCGGTGAAGTGATTAATAAGAGAGCCTAGCCCACGGAGCACCAACCCTTCACATCGAAATTTTTATTGGATGAAGCTTTTTCGGTTTGGTCACTGCATACGTTCTTGTCCTCGGTAGCTTTCTTCTTTTTCTTCGTTCGGTTTGGTCCCAGCTTTTTCTTCTTTTCTTTCGATGACACAAAAGACAAGCAGATGGTTCAACTTTTCGCTCTCAGCTTCTTCAATCTTTCGATCATTTCAACTTTTCGCTCGATCGATTCTTTTCTGTTTATATATATTGTCTGTTTCTTTCGATTTTGTGGAGGATATGGCAGCAGATGTTTCCAAAGTATGATTCTTTTTTTTTTTAAAAAAAATTATTTTTTAAAAAATTAAATTTTTATTTTATTTTTTTCTTCACTTCAAAATAACTTTTTTAGTATTTTTATATCATTATAATGTACTAATATTAAAAATAATTTTTAAAAAATAAAAAAATATTATTTTAATACTTTTCCGAATAAAAATCATTTTGAAAAATAATTTCAACCACACTACTAAATACAGTCTTAGAGCTTATTTGAAATTATAGTAGCGGTGACGGTTCAAAATGCTTTTTACTTAGAAATACATTAAAATGAAGTTTTTTCATTTTAAAAAAACTATTTTTGACATCAAAACAATATAAAAATATACAAAAAAATATTATTTAAAAAAAATTCAAAAATTTTAAGAACGGCTCCCAAAACACTGCTTTTGATTCTAGACATGGGAAACCGCATGGATTGGACTGGTTTCAGCTGTCGCTTAGCCAGATTATTTTTTCTTAGTCCATCATGTGGTCCAAACACTTGGTGTCCCAACAAAATCAAACTTCAACGGGCTTAAGGCTACAAGCCGAAGTGCAAGCCCAGCGGCATGATTTCAGAGAAGCCCAGCTGCATAATTTCAGAGATTTACTTCAATAATAAGTATTGATTATTGAAGATAAACCAAATGAGTTAAATTATAATAAAATACAAATTATAATAATAAAATTTAAATCACATTTATCATTTTCTTTAACGTCATTTATCAATTGTTATCACATAAGTTTTACAAGATATGCACAGGCTATTAATAAATTTATGTTTTTTAATAATGAGAATAATCAAAATTATATTTATTAATGAAGTATTCTTCAGGTATTTGAGCATGTCTAAAAAGTTGTTTTTGATATATCTGTAAATATTAAAAATATTATTTTATATTCAATAGCCTTGAAAATATTTGGCATATGAGATGATCAGCTTCGGAACGTCCTGGATTTCCTTGCTACCTTAATTTAGTATATAATTCTAGAATGATTAGTTTTTGTTGTAGCAGCAATATTTAAGAACATTCTATCAAACATCAAACGTAAAGATAATTCAATACTAATATGTTTACACTTTATTTTCTCCTCTAATTCCTACACAAAACAAATACAATTAATTAATGCAACTTTAAATATTTTATGAATTATTAAAATAAAATATAAACAAATTAAAGATTAAGGATCATGATAAATAACTTGAATTTTTGCTTTTCACTGCTCATTACTTATAGAAATGGTTTCTAATTCACCATTCTAGCCAACACTAGTTTAAAAAATAAGCTTCATTTATATTTTCTAATTTTTTTTGCAGTCATCCTATGTGTTCTTTAATTGTGCCTTGGTGAATGAATGTTTCTTTCGAAGGATGTCAACAAAAAATTACAACCAACTTTATTGAAATAAGTATGTGGTCTCATTCACCATGTTAATAGCCTCGATGCAAAGCTCACAAAAAGCGTCCAACATTTCCTTAGTCCAAGTATCTTAATCCATAGTTTTATAACTTTTCATTCCTAGTTCGATAACATATTTGAAAGCAAACAACCAATGCTATTTTTTTAAACAGTAATTTAACCATTAACACTAAAACTAAACACGACTTAGAAATAATAACCTAGTAATATAAAGTGTGACCTTGAACTATATATATGGTATTGAAAATATGCACTAGTATCTAAATCTATAATAAATTACAACCTAGTAATATACCAACTAATCTTAGCTGCAGGTACAATTAACATACAAGTATTGAAAAAATCAGTGAAGTAGACAAAATTGAAAAGAAAATAAAAGAAAAGGACTTTGGATCCCAAAAATAAAAGTAGACCCTCAAATGTATATATAATAGTTAGATCCACTAACATGATGCAATCAGATGATATAGAAATATATATAGAAATATGTCTTGGTGAATCAAACATAATTCACCTCTTATCAAAATTCAATTATTACAACAAACCATAAACTCTAAAAGAATATAAAAAAGAAACATGTATAGAAACATGCCAGATCTGAGTTTTAATTTTGAAGATAAAGAAGAAATCAAAAGAGATTCTTGGTGTAAACAAAAAAAAATTAATTCAAAATATCTTTAAATAGATCTACAAGATCCCTTTGAGAAACGTATCAGGTAGGTTCAATTTTAGACAAGTAATATTTTTTTAAAAGTAGAAAAACATGAAATAAAATTATTTCTAAAAGAAAAGGATCAAAGAAGATAAATGATGAAAGTTTATTGGGAGAGAGATGATGAATCTACCCAGTTAAAAGACCATTGCGAGGTGTTCTTACAGGGTGGTATAAGAGAAAGAGTTAATTTGGGAAGGTATTTTTGCAACAATTTTTTTCTTTCCTATCTTCTATGTGTTTTTGCCGGTAGATATAAAAAATGAGGTGAGAAGCTTGTAGCTGGTTTGTGTAGCCTTTTTTTTTTCAAACTGAGGTTAACTCAATTCTTGAAGGGTTCAACCTTAACCAAACACTGATTCATTTAAATTTCTGTGGTTCAATCAAAACTCATCAATGACCACACTCCCAATCATCACCTAAATATGCTAGTGGCACCATCATTCTACTATCCTTTCTTTTATTATTATGCACATATTTATTATTTTTTTAGTCAACAATAAAATGTCCAGTGAGGGAAAAGTTCGAAAGATATAAGACAAATACAAACAAGCCGAGAACTCATAAACACTATCTAGTCTTGAAATCATTTCTGAACTCGAACTCGAACTATCGCTGAATTCCTTCTGAGCTCTGTAAAAGATCATCCCCAGTGTATATAGACCGATTGTCCAAAGATTTAGTCCAACATAGTATATATAAACCGATCATTATTCCTTATATATTCCTAACCATAATAAGGATAAATTTAAAAACATGATACATTATGACTACACAATGATCACCCTCACCTTACACCTATAAAGAGTCGCAAACAAGTAGTATAAAATCATAATAAAATTGATCAATCATTTAAAGAATTTACAAGTTTAATCAAGAACTTAGTATGTGAATCACTCGACCATAAAAGATAGCAAGAATGCCAATTTCTTTAGTAAAAATATAGTCTAACCCTGTCTTTACAAAATAGTATTTATATTAGAAAAATCCCAAGTCTAATAGGACATCCTTAATGGATATGGATAAACCTAATAAATAATAATAATATAATGAACCCAAATTTAAATAAAGACCCTAATATCTCTAAAATATCTAATAATAACTCAAAGATAAATAAAACAATAACCCAACTAATTTAAATAAAACTAAAGTTATTTTCATAATTTGTTGGCAGAATCAAAACGCAATTTCAAAAATTTATCTTCTTAATGAATTGGAAAACATGACATACATCAATAGATAATGATATTTACTTTCCATCCAACTAGAATTTTATTAAAATTTTCTACAAGATAAAAAATACATTAATAGTGCTTAAAGTTGTTTTCTGTGTTGATTTTTTTTTATCTAACTCGCATTGAAAAGCACGGAAGTTAACTAGTACTTGTACGATATAACATAGGTACATCAAGTAAACCTATTCTATTCATTTCATTACTATTTTAAATATATAAATAATAAATATAATAGATAAAAAAAAATGAGTTAAATTATAACGAACTACAAATTAATTTGAATAATTATCACAATTTTAAAAAAAAAACTCATTGATAATTCTTTTCTATCAATTGTTATCCATATAAATATATTACTCTTCTAAGATATTCACAAGCTATTAAGAAATTCATGTTTTTTTTTTAATAATGAGAATAATTGAGATTGTAGTTACTAATGAAGTACCCGTCAGATATTTGAGTATGTCTAAGAACGTTTTTTTTTAATAAATGTTTAAATATTAAAAATAATATTTTACATTCAATAATTTTGAATTTATTTGAGAATTATTCAATGCAAATAAAAAATAATACCCAAGTTGAATATATCAAAGCTAAGTCTGAAAATTAAATTTAGAGTGATAACATATGACTGCTGCATTAAAAAAAAAAGTTTACACCAACGTTTATATTTTAAAAATGTTTTTATCTTTTTTTATTTAAAATTAATAGATTTTTAGTGTTTCCAAATGATTTAATATATTAATATTAAAAATAATTTTTTAAAAATAAAAAATATTATTTTAATATATTTATAAATAAAAAAATACTTTAAAAAATAATAATTATTATACTTGTAAACACCCAAATTCATGGTTATGTAACGGTGAAGGAGCAGAAATTTCTTCGAAGCTGCAAAGCGCGTTCGTTGTGCCCAAATGGTCCCACAAAGTGCTTGCTATCATCTCTCAAGACATTCACTGAAATTTCTTAAAGCACATCGAAAAGCATATAAATTGTCGTTAATTTTCTTGACCACCTCAACTCTAATTGTCACATTATTCTGTTTCCTTGATAAAGGGGTGTACAGATCACGGCAGTAGTTGATTTTAAAAATATTTTTTATTTAAAAATATATTATAATAATATTTATTTTTATTTTATAAAAATTATTTAATATCAATATATTAAAATAATTTAAAAACATAAAAAAAATTAATTTTAAACAATACTTTTTTAAAATTTTCATTAAACATAGCTTATAATGCAATTCCAAATAGCGTGTAAGTTACCGAACCTTCTCTACAATTATGCCTATGAATTCCCTACCTTGTACATTTTATTATTATTTACTGTTTTTTAAATAACTGTATTTACATTTATTCTTTTACTAAAAAAATGAGCTTCTCGCTTTATAATTTGATAACATTAGCATTTTTTTTTATCTGGGTATTCTTACACTATTTTAAAAAATAAAACTAATCTTGTTCGAGGTTTATAGCTGCCTCTCCCAATAAATACGTTTTCTAGGGATCGATTCTTGTCCTTACAGGGATATAACAGTGTCTTAACCGCTAGACCAACACTTCATTGAACATTAACATTTATTTTGGATTATGTTTATCTATTATTTTATTTTATTAAGTATAAATAATGACCTTTTATTTTCTAATTAAAAAACTTTGTGGTATACAAAAATGTATCCACAACAGACCTTTTCATAAAAGACTTATGTTATCTCCGGAATTAAAAAGAAATTAGCAAACAAGAAAAATGAAGCCTTGATAAATATTTATTTTAACTGTTAAGATTTTTTTATTAACAAAAAATCATTGCTGCATCAAAATAATAAAAAGAGATTTTTGACAAGAGAAATATATTTATATATTTAAGTTTAAATCATTGAAATTTCTTAAAACAAATATTTTGATTATTACAAAATTAAATAAAAATAGAATTTAGAAATCACCCATAGCAATGCCTATTTACCTAAAACATGATAGGTAAAAATATCAGATTGACAGTGGAAGATTAATGTGCCACGACATCAAATACTTCAGGGGCAAAAACTGTTATTAAAAGGGAAACTTGAAACCGGAGATAATCAGAGAGAAGGAGAGACCCCAAGAAGAGAAGGAAAAAAAAATGGCTGCTTCAGCTTCTGCTTCTGCTTCACTAACCTCGTCGGCGACAGAAGATGAGATAACACTGACAGTCAAATGGAGCGGAAAGGATTACACTGTCCGAGTCTGCGGCAACGATTCAGTAGCCGAGTTGAAGCGCAGTATCTGCGAACTCACCAACGTTTTGCCGAAGAGACAAAAGCTTCTTTACCCCAAAATTGGTAACAAACTCGCCGATGAATCAGTTTTGCTCTCTCAATTACCTATCAAATCCTCTCTCAAGATGACCATGATCGGGTAACTCTCTCTCTCTCTCTCTGCATAGCGAAGACTAAACAAAAGTTAGTTTCTTTTGTGATCTATGTTTGTGTTTTTTTATGGGTTATTGCTGATACTGATTTTGTTTTGATCAAGGGGTTTATTTTTTTTGTTATTTGTAAAAGGGAGTAGTTGTTGATTCGGAATTTCCTATGGAAAAGACAACATGTTTGTGTCTGCATTTGTCTGTGTACATGGAAAGAACTAAACTTTTGTCTTGGTGGGGCTTATGTTTCATAGCTCAAGAACTAATTACTTAGGGTTAGGGCAAGCAGACCCCCCTGGACCCGGTCCCAGTTCCCTTACATTTTAAAAAGTTGATCGTATTTTCGCAATGGTGGAAATTCTTTTGTGCTTTCTCCCTTTGTCAGAAGAGCTTTTACTGGATTCTTCCCTGAAGGTTAGGGCTGAATTTGCAAGAAAACTATACTCCAGAGCATTTTGGAATTAGTATGTTTTCGAACCCTCTCTGTAAAATTAAAAGTGTATGTTCCCAAGTGAATTTCAGCAATCACTTGTTCTTATTCCACATATTAATCATTTTGAACTAAAAAAAACTTTTTGGTGGAATAGTCATGTTGTGTATAATATCTTGACTCTCAATAGTTACATATAAGTCCATAGAACATAGACTCGGATTCCTCTTTCTCAATGATATCCCACAATCAAGATCAAGACAATTGGTTGAGTCTTGTGAAACCATTTCATAGAAGTTCATTGATATCCTCTTTTTATAAAGCAAATCGACATCGATTCTTGAATAATCTACATCATTTCTACTCAGGAATATCAATGAGCCTGATTATTGAGATTGCTCAAGATATCTTTTTAGCTTCTAAAATCTATTTCTCAGTTCAAGATCTCTCTTACTATCGGGAATGAAAGAATTAGTAGATCTGTGAATGGGATAGGGTTATGAACTTATAATCTATAATCAGCTGAATATAGATAGTAAATTGGTGAGGAAATTGATGAATAGGGCTTTTTGATTGAAGAAAATTTGATAGGTTCGCAAGAAGTACTCACGAGGATTTTAAAATAGTTGCAAGATTAACCAAATTACTTATTGGCATCCTTTTGCATTGCAATAAAAGAAGTTGTATGGTATCGTGTCACGAACAAAGCACTGGAGGATGACAGGTTCCTTTTCAAAATAAAGCACCAATCTTATTTGGTACTTTATAAAATGGTCTGATTCTCACAATATTTTGGAGACACTAAGCTTCTCTGAATACTTATTTTACCAATCCGAGTCAAGAAACCAGTGATAGCTAAATTTGATTAATTCTACTCCTTGTCATATGATTTACTGTTTATGAAACATGATTGCTGGTAGGCTCTAGGCCTGCTGGAGGTTGGAGTTGAACATGTAAAGCTTTTCCTTCTCTCTTTTCCTTTTCAGTTTTGGTTATGTTACTTTCTCAGTACTTGAGCCTTCTTCAATTTTAAGGTCTTTCACACTGAACTAATATCTTATAGGCAACAAGTAATGGTATTATAGGAAACCTTTTTCTTTTTTCTTTCTGCATAACACATAGCAGTCATTTAATTCCAAAATTAGACTGTTAACATAAGCAGTGGCAGAATAAGGGTGCTTATCATCTGTGATGCAGAATGTGTAGAATGTAACTATGTTAACTTCTATGAATCAGAATGTAGAGTGTACGCTGTTTAGATTATTCAATCTACAGAGAATTTTAGTACATTTTCAAAGCTTCAGCATTTCGTCCCTGGCAGCTTGTTTTAAAAAATTGGTGGAAGCAGAATACATAATATAAATTGTACATTGGAATGGCATTTCCTTCTTCCCAGTGTTCTATAGGTTGAATTTTCCTGACATAAAGAACTTGCTATCTTAAAAAACGATAAATTCATCACCACATTTGTTTAAGCTTGCAATGACTTGGAGTCAGTCTGCTACATGAACATCAACTTTAATTTATTATATTGAGGTGCCAATCATACAAGATTATTACTCTTTTAGTTTAATCACATTTGAAATGGATATTAAATTCCACTACAGAACTGTTGAAGATGATATTATCGTGGATCAAGTGGACTCTCCAGAGATTGTTGATGATTTTGAACTTGGGCAAGATGAAGCTGTTGATATTAAAGATAAGGAAGTCAATAAGCAGAAACTGAGGAAGCGTATAGATCAATTCAAGGTCAGCTTTAAAAATTTCATAGTTAATAAATTATATTTTGTTAGTTCAGTAGGGATGGGATGTAATATCTATTTGCATATATGTTTTGATTTTGGACAATCACTTGCGTAAATGTATGCTTTATCAGAGATTTAAACCGTCCTATGATATTCGTCCAAGAAACATGGTGTCAAAATATTGGTGCCTTTGTTATTCATGTTATCCTAGAGCTTGATGAATCTGCTAATGTCTTTTTTTTTTTTTGATAATTTGTTTGTGCTCATTTTCTCCAAATGCATGCCTATGATCAACTAGCCTGTGCCAGTGTAGAGATTGACAGTAAGGATGCCGCTCAACCTTTTCGAACTGGTGGGACACTAAAATAGAAATTTTAGTGATATAAGGTGCTGAGTGCACAGATAGATTTTGTTTTTTTCTGAACCTCCTTACGGAGTAAAGCTGCAGGGACTTGCAGTGGAGCTTCTCTGTTGCATGTGTAACACAATTGGAATGCCTTTTGTTTTAATATTTTTGCCTCTCAAGGGGGTTGTCCTCCTATCCTTTTATAGGTGTTGTTTTGATAAATATCTGTCCTTGTTAAAAAACAAGGGGAAAAAAGCTTTACATGAAGGGCTCCAAATGTGTGATCCTATTTTTCAGATGAAATAAGTGGTAAAAGCACGAGACTACTTATGGAATCAATATATATGGAATCAATATATATAGAGTTTCTACTAGCTTTTCAATGTGCCATATACCACCACAGCTAAATAGCCAATTCGTCTTTGTTACCAACATTAGAGCAGTACTTCCTGTCTTTCTGCTGCCAATTTTGTTACAGAATTGATAACTTTCATTGTTTTATATGTTGCAGCCCTCCTTTTTGTCATGATTAATCTGGTAATCTTATATCTGAGAATCGTATATATCTAAATGCTTCTTGTCAAGGTTATATGCTGTTGGTTTTTAAGTAATAAAAGTTGATTTCAAGTGCCTGTTGAAGTTCTATGAAAACTCTTCCATTGAACTGCCATTTTCTCTTTAGTCAGTGACTGCAAAATTTGATATTAATATTTTTGATTTAAAACAAAAGGATTTAATTAATACCTTGATTGCATGTGTTTCAGCTGGTAAAAAATTTAATAAAATTATCTTTGCCTTTGTACATTATTCCCATGACATCCAGTTTTGGAAGAGGAAGAAAATAAGGATTTTTATGGAGTGGCGGGTCAAAATGTCACAAAATGGTATATGTACTTGTCACAAAATTCACAAAAATTCTGTGAATTTTTGGGCTTTATTTTGATGGAAGAATGTTGCCTGATAATTGGAGTACCCTTAATGTTGAGGTGAAATGTTCATCTTGCTGCTTCATGAGTGGTGCCTGGTGCTTTGTGTATTTTGTAGCCAAGCTGTTGGTTACTCCATGTTTTTTCACCATTAATTTTCTTCTCACAGATGATTATATGTAATGCCTATGATGTATCTAATCACAAAGATTTGATGCTTTTTTTCTTCACAAAGCTTGTGAGTAATGTCAATGTTCATTGCTTTTTGATTTGTAGATTGAACTTAAAAATCCATGTCGTCCAGGAAAGAAACTGCTTGTTCTGGATATTGACTATACACTGTTTGATCACCGATCCACAGCAGAGAATCCACTTGAACTCATGCGGCCATGTGAGTAGTTAGGTTGTAGCAAGATTTTTTAACAATCACTTTTCTAATGTTCTTATCTTCTGCAGATCTTCATGAGTTTCTCACTGCCGTTTATGCAGAATATGACATAATGATATGGTCTGCAACCAGGTCAGATCCTCATTTTACTTTTTTTTAGTTTCTCTGTGCTGGCTTTCTGCTTATCTTCCACTCCCCAGCCCCCTGAATTAAAGTGATGTAGAATTAGTTGATGAACTCATGGACATAACTCTCAAGAGAACCAATCATGTGAAGAACTCAATTTATTTGATTAATCAATATTTGTAACACTACTTATTGTCTACGTAGGGCATATTTATTGGCACCAAACCAAAAAGAAATAGGGAAAATAAATCCTCATAGAGAAATTAAAACATCCCTATAAAAATATGAAAACCTACTGAATAAGAAATAACTAGATTCGTATTTTAACTTTTAACTATTAAATAGTGAATATTAATATTCCTAAATCATACTAAATTTTTTAATAATTATACAACATAAAATTTAAAAAAAAAATCAAATATTAATGTCCATTGTTGTCTTCATTCCCAGTCACTACCTATCCCTCTTTTCTGCAGCATGAAGTGGGTTGAATTGAAGATGGGACAACTTGGGGTCCTCAACAATCCTAACTACAAAATAACAGCTCTTTTAGACCACTTAGCAATGATTACAGTTCAATCAGACTCTCGTGGGATCTTTGACTGCAAGCCGCTTGGATTGATTTGGGCTAAATTCCCAGAGGTGCAATTTTAAGATGCATGCGTTATATTTTCCGTTTATATTTGTTGCCTAATAATCCCGTTCCCATGCTGCAAAATCTTGAATTTTATCGCTAGTTGACATATTGCTTTCTTGTTTGCTTTTCAGTTTTACAGTTCAAAAAACACTATAATGTTTGACGATCTGCGAAGAAATTTCGTGATGAACCCAAGAAATGGTTTGGTAATCAAGCCATTCAGGAAGGCTCATGCTAACCGAGATAATGATCAGGAGCTTGTGAAGCTCACACAATACTTGCTTGCCATTGCAGAGCTTGATGATTTAAGTGTCCTGGATCATAAAAACTGGGAGTTCTTTGCTGAGGGCAATGCTAAAAACCGTAGGCGTACCTGAGTCATAACAAATTTTGAAACTTTAAAGTTTGCTGCTTGTACCTTCCTTTTGAGGTAAGTAGTTTATGCTCTTTTGTAATTGCTTTTCTTCTCTGTCAAACCTTACTTGTTATTGCCACCTCAAAATCATCTGTAACATTGATGGAAACTCAATCAGGAAGGGGAAAAAGATGATGAAACTTGCTAAAATGCAAATTTTTACTGTTCCTTCTTATTTCTTTAGGGGAAATTCAAAATGTAGTGGAAAATTTATGGCTAACTATTGATCATATACATACATAAATTGATATTAGATGTTTTTAATATACTTCAAAAACCAGTGACTGCATTTAACCAACAAAAGCTGCTCAAACCACCTGACTAGCTGATAGCTGCCAATGAAAACAACTTCCATTGCCATGTCTACACAGCTTTTCAAGCGGCCACCAGATAAAAAGGTGCAGTACAAGTAGATGGATATAAAGAGGATGGAGATGAAAAAAGATTGAAGGTTAACAGGCTGATGAATTAGAAGAGCCTGGGAGGATGTGAACTGGTATGGTTGGAATTCTTCTTCTAGTGATGGGGATTTGTACATGAGCTGGGAATAAAGCACCGCTGTACCTCTGTGTCTAGCTAGCCAGATAAATTTCTTGAAAATCATTACAATCCCATTTGAAAATGATCCTGTTTCAAACTAGAAAGCATTTCTGTGAAGTCCCAGTCATTTCTAAAACAACTAAAATCATAACCAATTGATATTTGTTTGTGGTCAGAGCTCAAGGAATTTTTTAAAAGTTATTAGTGCTATAAATGATTCAGTTATTATAGCATGGTGTTAAGAGATTTTAAGTTGTCATCATGGTGGGGTATATGGAGGTTATAATTACTTTAATAATGGCAACAAAGATGGTGGATTGAGTTCTGGAGACATCGATAAGGTGACTTCCATTCAATCATGGAGATGATGGACAACGTTTGATTCATTAAGTTGTTGCTACATGCATGATTTGTTGTTTTCAGAGACACTGGAGGGGAGACAAGGATAGGGGGAAATGATGATAGAATGATAGAACAGCTACATGGATCCTTCGTATGAAGCTCTCTTTGAAGTGGTAGTTGTAGAATGGCTGATGTTATGATCAGTGTGGAGTCATTGTTCCTTTTGGTACCTTACCAAGGTAGCATTGTTGGGGGGTCTTTTGGCAACATTATAAGAACTTATGTACATAAAAACTGAAAAATACTAACTGGAATTTAAAAATTTTAAAGCACTCAATTACACAGTTGTTTGTACTGATATACCTTGTAATTTCTAATGAGATCTTCCATTTCAGGGATTCCAAGGTTGGATTCGATGCGGATATAGAGCTTATGGCCAGCCTGTTTGTGTTCCCTTCTTTATTATGTAAATGACAAGAATTGAACAGTCTTGGGGAATGCTTGGAATTGTTTGAGACAGTTTTAAAATTCCTTGCCATATTCTATCGAAACTCTCCAGGTAGTCCCAAGGCTTCCTCTTTATTATGATGTGATTTCTCAACGTGGGTGCCAATGGTCTGGGTTAGCTCTAGATGTTACCCTGTGTAACTTGTATGGTAGGTAGTAATCGAGTAGTTCTTGTGTGATGGAAAGATTTTTAGATAACTGTGCATGTGTTTGTGTGTGGAGGATACAGTATTTTCTTGTTTTTTTTAATTATGTATTTTATTTGATTTTAGTTTTCCTTTCTTCCTTGATAACTTGTTTCCTTTCATTCAAAGAAACCCTAAGATGCATCAGAGTTTGCAATAGCCTAAACAATTGCTAGGAGCTTCCTCTGTGTAACTACATTTATGAACCTTAAACCTAACCTGGTTGGCCATCTCATGAGTAGCTCTGCTAACATGATCCTGTAGAGATGAGTGGAAGAACCAATGCAGCCCCACCTTATTTTGAACATCAATGGCAGCATAAAAGTTGAATTTCACCATCGATGCAGACAAGATGGCTGTCCATTTTGGATGAGCTGGAAGGCTCTTTTTCGTAAGCTTGCCAGCAACCTTGTGCTTTAAATGGCTCGATAGGTATGAGCAGGAAGGATCCTTTTCCACAAGATTGCCACCAACCTCCTGCCATAAATAGCTGCATGAAGTACTGAATTATATTCTTAAGGATCCTTTTTCACATGGTTCGCTATTCAGACACTTGCACTCTTTACCAAGAAGATTGAAGTGATAGTGACTGCCACTCTTAAGTCTTGCCTGCGCAGTGCATGTACATAATTGCTCACATAATTAATGAAGTTGCTAATATAACATCATCACTTCTATTGAATATTTAATAAGAAAAATGTCAAGAAAAAAATAATAGAAAAGAGCTTGCTTGTATTTGAGGTTTAAAAGCAATTTTATAAAAAAAAATTAATTTTTTTTTTTTTACTTCAAAGTAATATTTTTTTGGATATTTTTATAATATTTTAATGTACTCATATTAAAAATAGTTTTTAAAAAATAAAAAAATATTATTTTATTATATTTTAAAATAAAAATATTTTAAAAAATAACTAATATATTTCGGAATACTTGCTGGTGTGTCTACGACATGGGACCGAAAAGCCCCCTGGATTAAATGTCCAAATATGTTTCTAAAATCTATATTATAATATATCAAAACACACGCACACCTTTCTTTTATATTATTTAATATATGAAATATATTATAGAAATCAACTAGCCTTTTTAACTCATCGCTATAGCTCCGTAAAAAAATGTGTCAATATTACCAATATATTTTATTGTATCATGGTTTTTTAAATTAAGTAATGCAGAGATGTTTTTTTATGCTTATGAATATATATATATATATATATATATATATATATATATATATATATATATATATATATATATGAATTGATAAATTTTATTTATATTAATTAATTATTAACATAGAAAACTAATCATGAGTGTGTAAATATTTAACCCTGAATTTTTCTTTTAATTTATGTCTTTATGTTATTTTTTTTTACTAAAAATAAATAATTTTTATTTTTATAAATATATTATACAAATAATTTTTATTTTTAGGCCCACTTATCTTTTCTTTTGTTGATTTCTACTCTAATGTTTACAATTGATTTGATTGTACTACTATAAAATAGTAAAGTTTGATGATTTAATAGCCAACTTATCATTATTTATTTAAACAAATATTCGACTATATTAATATACTTTAAATTCAAGTATAAATCATACATAGTTGGGTCTAGCAGGCCAGACTCGCACGCTTGGTCAACTACCAAAGAGCCCATGTACGCTTGGGTTGATTTTTATTTTATTTTTGGTTTTTAATAGAGCGGGTGACATGTCATTCATGCTTTTATACACACTGGATAACAAGTCATCCACTGTGGCAAAAGATATTTATTTATTGTGGTAGATAATTTGTTGTTGACTGCAATATTCTTTTATCACCTCCGATGAATGAAAAATCAAGGTTCTAGTTTTGAAAATCCCAAAATTATTTTATCAATTTGTTTTCACATGGAAACACCTAAAAAAACCTATAAGCCTTGATAACCCCTTTTGCAACCACAAACAACCTCTAATCGCTATTAAAATAACCAAATAAAAAAATTAATATCTCGATGTACTTTTTTAGCATTATGAAAGTGAGAAATCACATTCATCGAACTCCACTTGAAAACATAGTTCTTTGACACTAAGATCATCTATTTTGGTGGCTAAAATGTCGATAACCGACAACTTTCTCTTTCTTCAATATTTTTTGATTACTTTCTCTCCTTTCTCAATAAAAAACCAGAAGTTTTGGACTAAAATATGAAATGCTAAAATTCCAGGGACTGAACAATAGATAAATTGAAAAGTATATGGAGTTGTTTTGTTTTGCTTGTTAAATTTAGTCCTTAATTTTTTTTTATTTTTTAAAAACCAATAAATTTTAATTTGCAAAATCAGTCTATAATTCGTAATAAAAAAATCCCCAAACACTTTTTGCATACGAAAAATAAAGTAAAAAAAGAAACGGAAAGGAAAAAAATAAAATGAACCAGCTTCACTATTTATACAAACCATAAAGTTGCTTCAACTTTTTTTTAGTATATTAGTTAATCCTTACACTTGTATACACAAAGCTATAATTAATTTAGAGAATTTTATTATTTAACCAACAATTGAACTAAATCTGTTTATGTGAACATGCTTAATGTTTTCTACTTCTTTAGAACTTTGTTTGTCTTTTAGTTTTTTCTTTAGTTGTTGCAATTGGTGGTAGATTTTTTTTTTATTCTTTTTTTTTTTTTTGCAATAATCCTATATCTAAGAATTCCTACTTTGATTTTTTTTTTTTGTGTGTTTGTTCAGTTTATCTGGTAATTTCCTTAGTTTTAATTTGTTGTTTGATTTTGTTTCTTGTGTTCTTCTATCCTTTCATGAGTCTTTGTATTACACTAAAAGTTTTATGTAGATCGCTAATAAATCAGTCTTCAAAACTCTTGTTAAGAAAAAAAAGAGTATTAAATGGAAGATAGGTAGCAAAGCTATTGATGGATTGTAAAAAAAAAAAGAGTATGTTAGTTGTCCATTCACTTGTAAAATAGCTTTTATATTTTAGATCTAAAATCTAGATCTTTAGTCTCTAAATAAAATTTTTATTATATGTTCTTTTTTTAACTTATTTAATCTTAGATGTAAACCGGTTTCATTTTCTATATTAAGAGAGTTCTCTTGTATATTAATTATGATACAAGAGGAGTTTTTAGAAAAAAAATATTTTTTCTCTATTTTGTTTAGAAAATTAAATATTATGCTTAATAATTTTATTTTTCCTAATTTGTTTAGGACTTTTATTGCTTTTTCTTTATTTTTAAGTTTAGTTTTGGATTTATTTAAGGATTTGTAAACTTTTTTGTGAGACATATTACTTAAAGAGAAATATTCAGTAATAAAATTATAAATCAGGGTTCTGTATGACAACCCTATTTAGCTTTATTTCTGTTATTCAAACTTGTTGTCTTCTTGTTTGTGTTATCATCCACGTCAGTTGATATCATAGTCCAACGAATCCAGTGGTTATTTGGTTCTTGTGTATTGCAATAACCATACATGGAAGAGGTAGTAGAACATGACGTGTTTGTGTATAAAACGATGGTGATGTTTCCTATCAAGAAAGAGATGTTCAGTAACCGGTGATAGAGACTATGCAGAGATAAATTGCAAAATTAAAAAAATTTGTTCAAGATATGGTGATAGAAGATATGTGGAGATATATTGCAAAATTAAATCGTTAGATGACAGAGGTGAGGAGCCGAGGGGATCGTGAGAAGAGTAATAACAAATCCATTACTAATTTTGAGAATCTGTTTCGGAGATATAAGTAGAGGAAACAACTTCTTGATCGAGATGAATATGATGTTGAAACTGAAAGTTTTTGATGATTTTAATTTCTTTGTGGATTGGAATTAACCACCAAAATTTGATGAGGATGTTGACGATGATGTTGAAGGAGAAGATTTAAATCCAAAATTCTTGGTTTGTGATGTCTGTAAGGAGAAAATTCTTGGTTTTTAATTAAGCATATTGTGAATGTATGCCACACATGTGCTTTAGGAGAATTTTGGCGGGGTCAAAGTTGATGTTATTGTACTTTAGATAAAAATCAGGAAACAAATTTTCAAATCTCCTCCTAACGTTGATAGTGGTTTCGTTGTTATAGAGGCTATGCATGTTATTGACATATATGATATTTGTAATGGAAAGACCGAGCATCTAAAGGGTTGGAAACTCTTGATTAATCATCCACGAGATTGAGACAAGAATAATTTGAACTTGAGGTTAAGATCTTTTCAACTTGGAGAAACTGATGGAGGATGAGATTTTAGAAAAAAAGTTATTTTTTTTCTAATTAGTTTAGGAAATTAAATATTATACTTAATAATTTTATTTTTCTTAGTTTGTTTAAAACTTTTATTATTTTTTCTTTATTTTCAGGTTTCCTAGTTTGCTTAGGGTAGTTTTGGAGTTTATTTAAGGATTTGTAAATCTTTTAAAGAGACAAACTACTTGAAGAGTATTACACGATAATAAAATTATAAATTAGAGTTTTGTGTGATAACTCTTTTCGACTTCAATTCTGTTTTTCTGACTAATTATCTTTTTATTTGTGTTTTTATCCTTGTCAATTATATATTTTATTATAAAATTTCTATCTTTTTTAAAAAAAATATTTAAAAAAAAATCACAAAAACTAAGACAATGATAATTTTATTATAAAATAATGAAACTCCAAAGAACATAAAACGGGTTCCCTAAATCATCTCTTATGTATATAATACTGCTACATTGGCACTTTGCTTGAACTATCACAATCCTAAAATGTTACGAAGGAAAAGACAATAAATATTTACAAATATCAATACTGAAATTTATTAAACATATATATCAAAATTCATTAAACAACTAAATCCAAAAATATTTACAAATATCAATATTGCAATTTATTAAACTATATATATAATAAAAAATAATTAAGCAATTAAATTATTTTGGGAAAAAGGAGGAAATAACAAAATATTGCAGATTCCTTTCTTTTCTTTTATTTGTTTTTTTTTTTCATTTTTTAACAATAAAAATATATAGTGCAAAATTCTTAAAAGCAAGTGCATTTCCCTGAGACCCAAGCGGCAGCCAAGTGCCCCAGAATATAACGCGTGAACTTTGAATGTATCTACCTATCTCTCTTCACAAATCACAGTGCATGCACAGCCCAGCACTCCCTAAATTTAGCCATTTCCACGTCCTTCTCTCACTCAGCATTAATTATAATTTTATTTCTTTCCTTTACTTATTTGTCTTTTAGAGAGTTAAGCCAAACACTCTATTTTTGAGACACAAAACAGACTGACTAGACTGCTCCATTTTCGTTCATTTCTCTCAAACCATACAGACTGTGAAGAAATTAGCCACTCCCTGTGTATTCTTGTGGAAAAAAGAGAGAAAAGATCTATTTCTTTCTTCATAGGAGATATATATAAAGAGGAGTTGATTTTCTTGAAGGTTTTTGAACCTCTTTTGTTCATTTTTGTTTGAGTAAGGATTAATGGGCATGGTCTTGATTTTGATCTTCTTCTTCTTCTCTCTCATTAGCTCTATATCACCTTCTTGTAAGTACCCTCTTTTTAATTTTCCAACATAGTTTCAAATCTCATTATTTCTTTCTTTCTTTCTTTTTTAATAGAATTTTATGATGTTGTTGAGTTTTGCCAATTAAGAGCCATGAATGTTTCAATGAACTGAGACTTGGTGAATTTCAATGGAATTTGTGCAGATGGGTTTGACCCACTTGATCCTTATGGCAACATAACCATCAAATGGGATCTTCTTCTATCGAATTCCGGTACAAATAATGTAAGCTGTGGATATGTTTTCATTATTTTCTAAAATATTTTTTTCCCAATATTTTGATTTTATTTTTGTTCCCTTTTCTTAACATGTTATTCCCTTGTGATATATATATATATATATATTTGTTTTTGGGTGTTGGATTAGAGGCATTCTGGCTTTCCACTGTATAAGATTTTTCTATTTTTTTTTTCCATTTTTGGATAATTTGGAATCCTAGAAGAGAA
>Ga0307517_10003839_pt1 | contig 23300 bp, 22 predicted proteins | sample 23_EM_MG_FD_194515 | JGI IMG/M metagenome (GOLD analysis project Ga0307517, IMG submission 194515) | Populus trichocarpa ectomycorrhiza microbial communities from riparian zone in the Pacific Northwest, United States - 23_EM | ecosystem: Host-associated > Plants > Roots > Unclassified | place...
GATGCGTCCGGATGAAAACGCGGCGTCAGATAGAGTCACGATCGGATCAGGACGCGGCATATATAGGGCGTAAGATCAGGAAGAAGTGAGCAGGCGTCAGGAAGGGAGAGATGCGGATCGTGGGATCTGGACGAGGTCGGCAGGGTGTGAAAACATTAGGACGAAAGATCTGAAGATGAGTGAAGCCCTGACGTTCGCTGAGAAGGAACCGGCATCAGGGCGGGAGAGTCATAGATCCGACGCAGTCAGAACGCAATAGCGGAGGACCTGACGCTGTAGGAACGGAAGAGTCGTAGATCAGGGGGAGTCAGGAGGTAATAGAGGAGCACCAGACGCAGTCAGGACGCAGTCAGGACGCACAGGACGTAGGGGTCCGTGTCCGGATGGCGTCAGGACTGATGGCGCTAGGTGACGCAAAGTCAGGACACGACGTCGATCCGATGTTACGTCCTAATTCGCGATTAGCATTCCGACGTCCCGGGCGTCAGACGCACGGGGCGCACAGGACGCAAGGTATTATTTTTGCTGATGAACAGGATCAGACATTTCAATTTGGCTCGCTGTTGTGTTGGGTTCAGCTTCTTGCTTGGTGTTTGTATTTGGGAAGCATTCACACTCAAGTTGTTATTTTCCATGACGTATTTTCCTTCTATTTTTCCCTCGATTACATCACCCTACCAAACTTTTCCCCAGGTGTCTAAATCCACAGTTTACACTTCCGCTAGGTGTGTGCCGGCACCTGGGTGGCCAAGACAATTCCTTGAACTGATATTAATGATTTTAACATACACCTGGGTCCGATTGCGCAAACCCTCTATTGCAGCCTCTATGCTTTGTCCAATTGGCAATGGGTTGTACCAACCCGCCATATACTTCTAGCGACCGGGGAGCGAGTTCATCAAAAATAGATACGACGGCTAACTGAGGAGTATTCAAAGAGGCATCGAGCATGCTGATGGATGCCGTCGTCTAACTACTATGCACAGTATGTGTAGAAAAGCCTTATTCTGCTTCAGCTTGTTCATACATACTTGAGCGCTATTCTGTCCAAGAGGGTAGCTTAGTTACCACTGCTCTTTCCTCGGTGATTTATATCGCCGTCACAGACCATCACTTAGTTAAGGAAACTCAAGTTTGGGGTTCGAGCGGCAAGTTCATCGCACGGCACAATTCAACACTATATAGAACATCAATTTAGCACAAACTCACAACGCCATCAGCCGGGCCGGTATGATACAAAGAAAACACCCTAGACCTTGATAGGGATGCAGGAGGGATTTTTTTACACATGGCGCATGTAGGAGGAAAAGAAAATACAATTTGACTCTTCCCTTTTTTTTTTGTTAGCTACTCAATTAACCTCCACACCGGCGGCAGAATACCGGTATCGTATATCCAACTTTGCTCGGCCTCAATCGCGCCCCCCTGCGCACGATGCTCCTCAGATGCTACCAAACCTATCATACATGTTTCATTCTTCCATCTGACCGTTCCATATTCCCTATAGGTCAGCTGTTTACAGTAAAACCCGGGTATCATAACGAAACTTACTTTATCAGCACTTTCTAAAACCAAACTCCTATCTTCAAAGACACAACTACCCAGTACCAAATCCCACATCTCGAGACACCGTTTTCCAGTATCGCATCTTGCAGCTGCAGTTTACGGAGCGGTATCAATTGCCTGCGATACCGTCACTTGCTGTATTATTCGCATACTATGATAGCCAGCATTGCAGATTTCGGGTGGACTTAGTCTTACGATGTCATAGGTTGGAATGTTCTGTTACAAGTTGGGGGTGTAATGAGTGTAGTACTTTATGACTAGCAGTACGGTTTGATGCGTTGATGGACTTGTGGGGAAAGACTGGCCGCGTGATGTTGTCGTGTTTGTTCGTATGGAATACGTTGATGTTATACCATAGATTAATCGCATCAAAGGGGATCTGGCCTGTCCCGGGGGCATCCTACTCGGGGGCGGAGGTTATTGATGGGATGAACAGGGGTTCGAAGTCCCCGTAGTGTGAAGTTTGAATTGGGACTGCCGTATGGTCTTTATCACTGGCGGTTGTTTTATTTTTTTCCATTACACAACGGATAGGTTGTGTATCTACCGTAGAGTGGTGTAGGTTTATATCATGTTTGTTGCTGCGGCATAGGATTGATTTATCAGAGCTAGTAGGAATGGTGGGTTCACAAGCAGGTTGAAGGAGAGAAACCGGAGAGAGAGGATAGGCGGGACAACGACAGCGAGAAGTGAACTCGCCGATGTGAATGGATTTTTCTCCTTGTCTTTATCGACCATCGTTTTCTTTTATCATTCGTCCATCTTCGGCCTTCAATTCTGCGACAATACTTTACTGGTTCCTGCTGTGCGAGCGGCGATTGCCCACTCACGGCTCTTCGGTTTGTTTTCCTACCTTACTATCATTTCCTTTGTACTCCGAGCCCTTTCAACCCCTTTCACCTTTCTACCCGGAGATGGGAAAAATACGCACAGTACCGGACCAAAGGTCATCGTTTCAATAATCATAACTGTCGGGAGTAAAAAATGATTTAATTTGGTAGATATAATTCTAGGAGAGGTTACAAGCTTTGACGCCTCGAGCCCCTGTCCCCATCACGATTCTCCACCGTATTTCACAGCTTTGGCTGAAATTTCAATCCACTTTGTGGATTAGGCTGGTTTGTGCCTTCCTAGGGGAGCAGTTTTTATGTCATGAGTCCTAGTGAGGTGATATTACCGGGTTCCTGGGCACTAGGCTGGGTAAGGACACATTCCGGCGGAAGGGGTGACTGTCCTGAGGTGGATATTGTGGAGGAGATTCCCGAAGAAGGTTCGGGAAACGTAGTCTGCACATGAGGAATAGTCACCGGAGACCCTGCCTTGGATCATGTGCTAGCGGATATTTATTTTTCTAAGTCTGTGTTGGTTTTCCTTGATATCGGGGCAATCCTAGGAGAGCCGACGGTGTATCGTAGGCGACGAGCGCTAAGCTCAATACGTGGTGGTGGTGTCGGCTTGTACTAGTGCGGCACGAGAATGCATTAATATAGTGGCTTAGGGTAAGTAGAAAGCAGGGATCAGCCTGGGGCTTTGATGGAGGTCACACATCCACAATAGCCACTGTTGGTCGACGGGCTCTGTCGCGTGTTGGAGGTTGACATACATATCATAAGAGCAACATCTTAGGTTAGCCCTGAAAATTCCCCTTCGATATTGACCTTATTGAGCTGCAGCCAAGGCCGTTGCCGCAGTGGTAAAGGAAACATCAGTTGTTCACTTGATCTACTTTACTTTTAGGAATATATCTTTCTGCTTGCTTCGGACTTTGTGCTAGCTTACTCTGCGATTGTAGAAACATGCTTTGCCCATCTTAGTCGCCCCCAGGTCAGATATTTCCCCTTTGTGAATTTTTTTATTTCCGAAGGATACGTCTCAAATATCCTTCTATGCACCGGGTAACCTACGAGAATTTAGTAGGTTACCCAGCTATCCAGGGTTACTTACAATAGCCCTCTTTAGCAAGTGTAAGAACGGTACATCTGCCAAATTGCTTATCAAGTACGAGTTTGCTGTCCTAGGTATTGGAGAGAATGAAAATACTGTTACCAAAAGGCAACAGGGATGGATGGCGCGCAACTGTTTTCACTCCTTGTTTGCTAAACCAACAGTAAAGACAGGGGTATATATATGGGGGACATAAGTAGTAGTCCTCACCTTCCCACCGACAACCATTCTTATCCTCTTTCTTCTACGCATGTGCCCCATCGCTTGTTTACCCCCGTGATAACAAGAGAAAGAAAAATTATGTGTAATCCCTTAACAAAAGAAATGTTTCACAAGGACTCCCGCTCTCCCACCTCTTTAGTACAAGGCCGTGTTGGGCGGATGTGATTGTCTTTGTTGCTTGCGGGAGTGGGAAGGATGGGAAGGATTGCTCAGGAGATTGGCGGATGGTTCGGATACTGGAGATTTTTTAATAATAGATTACACTGACATGTCCTTCCTTGGTTATCACGGGAGTGTATGGAGGAATAAGTGACTGTGGGGAAACACAGAGGTAAGCGAGGTGATCCTTGGAAGGATCAGGACGTCTTATTTGTGTTTTACTTATGGTGGAGGTAATGGCACGATTGTGTAGGCGAAGCTGATAGGAGAAGGATGCTGTGTTGTCTATTCTCCTCCATGGAGGTTGCTATAATAGCTACGGTTCACCTTAAGTGGCTAAAAGTCTACATGCGTAACCCTATACATCCGTTCATGCCCTACATAGAAGGTTCACCTGTCCATACTTCGGTGTTCCTCCATCACATGTGCGCTTCCATATTCCCTGCGCTCCTCTCTGCTCCTAATACATTGAGCCACTACTGGGATTATTACACTATCAACTTATACATCTATCTTTATCATTAGTTTAATTTTGGAGGGAGTGCGAACGAGAGAATGAATGAAGAGCGAGTGGCGGAATTTACTTTTCATATCTTTCTTGTGAAATGCTTAAGCTCCACTTGAATTCTCTTACTCTATCATCTACTTGCGGCGTACGACCCTCATATCCTCCACATTGATATGCCAAACCCTTGTTTTGCCTTGATCTCCACAGACTTCATACTTCCCTTTGACTGTCCATACTTCTCCTCGTCCACAAACTGAAACATCTTCCCGAACTTCCGAGCTCATGAAACAAAAGAAAACATAGCCGGAGCGTGCCGAGCAACATCAACTAATTTCCAGTAATGCAGAGCCTCCTGGCTTGCCCACTGGGCTACGCTATGCATCTATCTTCTGAGTTGTCGGGCTTGCAGCAACTTTGATTGAGATGGAAAATGGCAATATCAATCGCAGAGATTGTCTGGGTTTTATGCCACCTATAGTGCCTTACCTATGGGTAGTTAACCTCTCCCCCGCCATCATCATATATCAATGGTGCCTTACCATTACCCCCCAACTCATCGAGGCACCGTATCCCTCACCGGACATCCCTAAATTAGGGGTTAGTACACATTATAATGGAACATTCAATACTCTCTGATCTTACCTCCATAGTCCTCCTTTTGAACCCATCTCCCAAAGACACCGGGTTCCTCATCAGGGGTGTCTGGAAAAAAGTCTTCCCTCAAACCATCTTGTGAACGGCCTCGTACCTGTCAAAATAGAGGTCTCGAGAGGCTAGTCCGTATTCGGGCGAGGCGTCGGAAGCATTCGAATCCCCACCCGGCTCTATGCGGGAGATCTCCTAACCAACCAAGATGGCCGAAGGGGAGTGTGAAGCATCCAGATCCCGACGGGCGGCAACGCTCTATTGACATCCCTCGGGATATCACTAGAAGTTGATGATGCGTTGGATGCACGGTCACCGAATACCGACCCATCCGGGTACTCCTCAGATGCCGAAGACTCGGCGTCTGAATCGTAGGCTCTGATGAACTCACCACAGGCGCCGGGTGGTTCGGCGAGGGGCGAAGGAGGAGAAGCTGCGGAGACAGAAGAGGAGCACGAGTGAAGGGGAAAAGAGGGACGGGAAATCATTACTAGAGCAGGATGCTGCCGGTCAGTGGAGGGTTGAGCAGTTGTCGGGTGGAGCTCGGGCCAGAATGGTTCCAACGGGCATGGCGCTGATAGACTCTGACGAGTCTATTACCTCGTTATCCAGATACATTGTAACTGGGGTTAGCACGATATTATGATAATTTTATACCTGGGAGTAAAGTAAGCCATGGTGTTGATTAACAAAAATGAAAACACACCGGGATCTGAGTCTGGTTGCATCAAGACTTAGTTTGTGTGCGAGTATAACATTGGTGGTATTATAGGATTCAAATTACTCTCCTCTCGTTATTTTCTTTGTGCGAGACGTAACCACCTCTCCCCATGCAGCATCCTCTCTCACCCCTTCCTCCTCCACTTGCCATATTATCTTCTCTATACTAGGAATTTTTTTATTTTCCTCCACAGAATCCACTGAGACCCAATCCTAAACCATTGCAATAAATTTTTTCCCTAACTACGCACCTCCCGTCTTTGAATGGAAATTTCTAACTATAGTAAGAATAATGAAAAATGGACAAAATTCGGAGTCTATAAGCAGGAAGCAGAGACCAAACTAAACCTAAACACGGTATTGTTATGTGGAAGGAAGCGAATAATAAAATGCAGACTGAACATTCCCGTTGGAACTGCAAGAATAGCACATCCACATCCGACGCCGGACTGTGCTAGGATGAAACCGGGGTCCGGAGTGATGGGGAGGGGCAGCGGTGCTACAAGCCGGTCGTGCACTCTAGGGAGGGAAGTGGAAGTGGAAGTGGTATTGAGGAGGGGGGGGACGGCAGGCGGAGTATATAATGGTATCAGTAGGGTTTAGAGAAAGCAGCGACTAGTAGTTTTTGAGGGCGATAGGAAAGATTGTGTACTATTGAGGTTAAGTAGTGTTGGTGTTTGCGGATTTGCGGGCTTGCAGTAGCTTCACCACTCCCATATGGCTATTCTTGGCAGCCCGCGAGAGCGGTGTTCCGCCGCCATTGTCTGGCAAATCGGGGTTAACATCTTCCTGCCCTAACAGTAGCTTCACCACTCCCTCATGGCCATATGTGGCAGCCCACGAGAGCGGTGTTCCGCCGCCATTGTCTGGCAAATCGGGGTTAACATCTTCCCGCCCCAACAGTAGCTTCACCACTCCCTCATGGCCATATCTGGCAGCCCACAAGAACGGTGTTCGGCCGCCATTGTCTGGCATATCGGGATTAACATCTTCCCGCCCTAGTAGTAGTTTCACCACTCCCTCATGGCCATATCTGGCAGCCCACGAGAACGGTGTTACGCCGTCATCGTTTGGCATATCGGGATTAACATCTTCCCGCCCCAGAAGTAGTTTCACCACTCCCTCATGGCCATATGTGGCAGCCCACGAGAACGGTGTTCCGCCGTCATTGTCGGGCATATTGGGGTCAACATCTTCCCGCCCCAACAGTAGCTTCACCACTCTCTCATGGCCATATATGGCAGCCCACAAGAACGGTGTTCGACCGTCATTGTCTGGAATATCGGGGTTGGAATATTCCCGTCCCAACAGTAGCTTCACCACTCCCTCATGGCCATATATGACAGCCCACCAGAACGGTGTTCCGCCGCCATTGCCTGGCATATCGGGGTTGACATCTTCCCGCCCCAGCAGTAGCTTCACCACTCCCTCATGGCCACATCCGGCAGCCCACCAGAACGGTGTTTGGCCGTCATTGTCTGGCATATCAGGGTTGACATCTTCCCGCCCTAACAGTAAATTCACTACCTCATCATGCCCCTTCTCGGAAGCCAACGAGAGTGGCGTGCGGCCGGCTTTATTGCGTGTGTTGGGGTTGATATCTTTCTGCCTCAATAGCAGCCTTACCACCGCCTCAGACCCATCTTCAGCAGCTGACAGGAGCAGCGTCTGACCATTTTGCTTATTGATGTTGACATTTTCCTGTTCAACCAGTAAATTCACTACTCCCTCGTGCCCTATACGGGAAGCGCACAAGAGAGGCGTCCGGCCATACCCGTCCACCGTATCGGGTTTGACGTCCTTCCTTCCCAATAGTAGCCTCACCACCCCTTCGTGCCCTTCTTCAGCAGCGAGCAAGATTGCCGTTTGGCCGTATTTGTCTTGCCTGTTGGGGTTGACATATCGCCTTCTCCGGACAATATTCACCACTCGAGGCGTCCTTCCCCACCAACCATCTGTTCCATCAGGTTTCGCAGTTGCCCACCTAAGAAGTAGTCCCATAATTCCCTCATGCCCCTTCCCAGCAGCCCATGATAGTGCCGCCCGACAAAAGTATCCATCTGGTTTGTCGGGGTTGACAGTCTGCTGCTCTAACAGGAGCCTTGCTACTCCCTCTTGTCCACATATGGTAGCCCATATGAGTGGTGTAATCCCAAGAAAATCCCTTTCATCGAGATGATAATTTGGCTGATCTATGAGAGCAGTTGCGATTTCAGCAATGCCGAAAACTGATGCACAATGCAGTCCGGTAAACCCGGTCAGGGGGCCGTTGGTGGGGATATCACGGCTATATCGACCAGTCTTCGATATGAGATCCACTAGGAGTATCCTAGTTGATATATGGCTTTCAATTTGACTCAAAAGCTGAAGCGCAAGTGATACCACATCTCTTGTGGCCTCTCTCTTGGCATGAACACCCCAAAATAATGAAGAATATTTGAGGAAGGGTGTTGACGGAGGTAGAGGAAAGAGTGTAGGCGGAATATCCTTAATGGTCTGAGAGTTGAGGTAAGTCAGGCAGGTTTTAGCCATTATTGAGTGAGTTGCGCCAAAGAGGTTGGGGCAAGTGTAAAGATAGTCCTGGAGGGTGAAGTGGATCAAGCGAATAGTTGAAGCCTCCCTATCGACGACGACGAGCCCCAGACAGCAGCTTAACAATGTCTCCACCGAAGGAATCATTTCAGCATCGAGATCCGTAGATCCTATCTCGACCGCTAGAGCGTGGAGAAGCTCATCGAGTTGCAATAGCCGCTCGGAATGCGAGATCCACATTAGTGCTGACATCCCCAGCCTCGCTTTCTCCCCACCTTGCTCTTTTATCCGATCGATAGTCGCCCCATAAACATCTTTCAAATCCAAGCCCTCGGTCATTGCCCTCAATCTTTGTCGCCTACTACCGGCCGTGGTTTCCCCAAGGATAGCATCCATTGTTATTGAAATCAGCAGAAATCTAGATGTATCTATTAGTGGTGAATGTGGGGTGTGTTTTTCCATCATGTTGCTCACTTACGTTTCGGGAATATTCTCGGTAACGCTTTTGATGATTTCGTCCTCTAAGCCACTATCGTTCGCCCTTAGAGAGGTGTCCTTACTCAATCTCATCTGGATATATCCTACGATATCGTCGCCGTTGGGTTTTATGGACAAAACTGCCGCTCTCCCTCCAAGATGAGTCTCAATCTCGCCGCGGATGTGCTGCCTCCCGGTTAAGAATATTCGCGTTTTTGGGGACTTCTCGAGTATTTGTCTCAACGAATCCAGAACCTCCGGTCGATGACTTTCCACGCATTCATCTAGGGCATCAACACATATAAATGTCGGCTTTAAAGATGTGACAGTCTGCAGCATCTTCACAATTTCGGCCACCCGTAGCCCCCTTCCGCCGATCATCTTTTTGTAATCTTGAAATGTCCGACTTATCTCATCCGGGACCTTCTCCAACCCACCGACAATCTGTTTCAGTAGTGAACCGAGTATGTTTGTTGGGGTCTGCTCTTCCCGCGCAGCAAAATCAACGTAGAAGCATGAGACAGTAATATTTCGCTCTCTAGCCGTATCGCATAACTTGTCCACCACCAGTGAGCTAGTACCGCTACATGTCAGTACCACTGCCTTTTGATTATTCACTGTTCTCGAGTAGATTATCTCTCACCTCAAATAGGTCTTGCCGACACCGGGACCACCGCAACAAAATAAAATCGCATGATCTGGTTCCTCCCGCTGAGCGCCGTCGCACCACCTTTTAAATTCGTCTGTTTCCAGCAGCCATTCCCCGACGTTATCTGCCCTGCGGGCCCGAAGGTCCTGGTGTCGCATGCGGGGCTCTAGTGGTGAAAGCCACGTTAAGATTTCGGACCGATCTTCGGTAAGGGCATAGTGATTAGACACATTCGATACATTCGACACATTGAAAGAGTTGATATTATCTGTGAATGATATAGACATTTTCGTTCTTTTCGTTGATTCTGGTGCTGGGGGCGCGGATTCCTTAGTTGGAGGGTTGATGATAGACCTGAAAGCAGAAGAAAAGCGGGGGCTACCGCCCAGCCCTGCACACTGCCCAGTATACGTACCGGGAGGAAGGCTTTGTTGCGACGTTTGTACAACACTGCAATCTTCGACTGGCTGGTGAAAACCAGCGGGTGACCATAAGGATTCGTAGTAGCTATTTTGTTAACGAAAAATTTCCGCCTGCCAAACACCCTTGTTTGTCACTGGTGGGCATTCGTCATGCCCCTGTCCTCATGGCCTGTACTGTACTAGTACTACACTACGATGCATACTGTTCCTATAATATTTCCCTGATCCCATTTGACCATCTTTTCTCATATTTTCTCACCTTTTTTATGATCCTGCTCCCCCGATGCAATTGTTCCACCAGCTGCTCCACCTAGGTCTATCTCCCTTATTCTCCGGCAATATGCATAGGCTCAGCAGTAGAGCTACTGCAATATGAGGAAGAAACTTAATAAGGGAGCCCGCTGAGATACCCGTAAGAACTCGAATAATTGGACCCGAGGCAAAGGCGTCCGAAATTCCCTCTCCTGGATAGGGGGGCGAGCGCACAGCGAAAACTGACCCCCTCAGCCCCTGCTTGAGACAAAATAAAAAGAAAAAAGAACCAGACCTTACCAGCAAAGGCAACTCCAACGTCCTAGCCTCGGGTCCAATTATTCGAGTTCTTACGGTAATTTGAAAGCCTGAGGGGTAGAATTCGTTGTTCTGCTCTGTTGACACGGGTGGCTAGTTGAAAGCTTCTTCGCTTGGCTTGTATACGATCAGTCTTACGCTTCAGTTTTTTCCTCCCTCTTTCCCACAATTTAACAAGTTGGTCGGAGTGCCACCATATTGTGTACTCGAGTACAAGGCGCAATATTTCCTAAAGCGCCTCCCTCGAGCAATTACGAGTGTTGGGGGAATCCGTTGTCATATCGAAAAATATAATATAGATTATGATACACAACCCGTAATTCTTCTTCTGTATGAGCAATTGATTAGGGGTCCTCAAGGTAGGATCACCACGGTGGTCTTTCAATTTGGGCTGGGAGACGATTGGCTAAAAGGTGCCGGGATGGTAAGGGAACTTGAGGGGACAATTTCCACTCCTCAGGTCGGCTCCCTGGAACTAAAGAAGCTTAAAGAGTTAGTCGATGTTGTGAATCATGTGAAATAAATGCTGGGCATAGTTGAGCGGTGATGAAAGTGGGGATCGTATCATAGCTGAAATTTTCCAAATGGATTACGATTGAAATCCTCTTCATCAACCTCTCGCCTGAGTTCGCTTTACTCAACCTATGCCTTTTCTGAAAGGTGATGCCAGCTTCATGATGCGAAGGCTGGAGGATACGGCCTGAACACCACTTTTATTTTTCTGGCTTGGCCCAGACCGTTGCTTGATGACGGTTGAAGGGGTACTCAAAGTTCCACCACCGATTTTAGACATAATTGGCCAGAATTAACCCCCGCTAAGTTGTGGAACAACCGTGGCGATTCTACCTTGAGGACCCCTATTGACTCACAACTCTAACTTCTCAGCTGGGTCGATCTTAGTGAAAAGCCCCAGCGCCGCGCCAAGGCGTCAATCCGAGCTGGGGTATCATACCTAGAGAAACCACAGGTTAGCATCGCGTCACAAAATAAAGAAGGGAATAAAATGTTGCCGATTTCCGCGGATTTTCACTGAACCCTGGGGTGAAATGTTGGCGTCGGTCGCTCGCCTCAAGCTCAGACACCGGTACTGGAATTCTTCAAGATTAAAGGCCGAATCACTTCCGAGCCACTAGGTCACATTTAGTACGTTGGTTAGCGGATGTTGTATGATACTTTGGGGTTGGGGAACCCATTATCTTACTTCAGTCAACCTCTTCCTCCCCGCCACCGTGCTGTATATAGGCTGTTGTGGTGTACTGTAGAATGAAGATTTTCCGGAGCTTACATTGGTAAGGGAGACATCCAACCCCGAGTATCCAGATCAGAGCTGCAGAACACCAAACTCATCGTCTTCTGGTAATGAAGGAGTTGTGAAGCTACTCCAGACCCAGGCAGTCGCAAACCAGATCCGGGCTTCCGGCTAGAATGGGACAAGCTTTCTTGACATTTATGAACACGATTATGTCCTCTTTTTGAGACACCGCCAATACGAACTCTATTACTCTTAGAATCATCTGATGGTATAATAATCCCGGCAGTAGAAGTGTTGGATTAGGAGTAGAGGGGAGCGTAGGCAATAGGAAGTGCACATAGGATAGAGGAACACTAAAGTGTGGACGAGTGAGCATTCTAGGGTATAAACGGATGTATAAGGTTATACATGCGGAGACTTCACTACTTGAGATGGCCTTCAGCTGGCAACCTCCATGGAGAGTAGGCACGGCGGCATCTTTCCCCTATCGCCACGTCTACACGATCGTGCCAACACCCCCACCACCATCCCTCACTTCTCCTCTCGCTCTTCCACCATCTCGTGGTGAATCTCATGTTCTCCTCCGGGCATTGGGTGGAACCATATCCTTCCAGGCTATCATTGTGGGTGGGTATCCTTGCATGTGCGACATCCGCTCGGTCAAGAGCGCTTCAGTGCTCCATCGCCACGAATGATATTTGAGGATGAATGACAGACTCCCGGTAACGAATAGTATGCAGGGATTAAAGAGTGAGCGAACCTTATGGTCGGGGGAGGTTGTAGGATAGATAGCCAGTGCATGATACAATTTATGAGGACTTGACTCAAAATTCGAGAAGTTGTTCTTGATTCAACTTGATTTAAGGTTTCTTTAATCAGACTGATTTGGTTAAGCCCCTTAAGTCGAGTTGATTAATCTACAATTTGGTGTCCAAACCACTCAACAACTATATTAACCGCCCTTTAGCTACCAGAATCTAACCCTTTCCCACAAATTCAGTTTTATTGTGCCCCCTTGTCCTAGGAGTTCTTAATGTCGTGCAAGTTGCCCAGAGTATTAAATACTGTTCCCGATTAGACTACTCCAAGATACACTTGTACAGGATTTTTTATCCAGGCTCTCCCATCACAACTAGTCACTCGATAAACAGTGGACTAGCAAAGCCGGCAGAAATACGGCTTTGTTCTATGGATATGCTTCTATATTGGACTTAAGTGGATTTTCCGATTAGGAATTACCCCAATCGCAGGACTGGGTTATCCCTAAAGAACCTGATTTTGTTTGACAAGCGACTCTAGATCTATTCGATTCTACTCGTGCTGCACACTACCTGGAGGCTTTGGTTGTATAGTCAGCTTTTCTAGTTGCTACAGTGAAAGGGGAATGGGACCTAATTCTATAATAGAGGGGTTCCTTGCTGTAGCTTTCCTTGGTGGGCAAGACAAAGAGTGCGGAGAGCCTTCCAGCCTCACGGTTGGGATCACGCCTGGGGGACATTCTAGATAACCGTGGACCTCGCTGGGCCGTGGCAATGTGGAAAAGAATTACCGTCGCGACTTACTTGGTTAATAGATGGCTGTTATGTCGCTTTTTGCGGATGTTGTTGATGCTTGAAGGATTTTTTATGCTCTATATCTAAACCCTGCACTCTAGAATTCAGAGGGGAGGGAGGGGAAAAAGAAGGAATTGTAGAAAGGATAAATGGAGAACAAGTGTACCAAGAGAGTTCATGGTCAGAAAATAACAACAAAAGTAAATTGTATGATAAAAATTTCAAGCTACATCGATTTGTGCTAATATAATAGAACTAGCCCTCCGCCAATGCGAAACTCTAGATTGTAACAGAAGCTGACATATTTTGAATCAACTATATTATATAAAAATTCCCGCAGAGGTTTGGACGGGTATGTGATAGATATGCGCATTCACATCGCGCATCATTTCCTTCGCTCGAGAGAAGGGCGCTTGAGCTAGGTTTCTGTTGGAGGCTTGCTCGGGAAGGAGAGGGAAGGCAGTAATTACAACAATGCGGCGTTTAGGCTGTGAGGGAAGCTTCGGCAGGGATGGGTGGAAGGAGCAAATGGCGGGGGTGGACACGCTTAAGGAACTATTGCAGTCCCCGCAGAAGTGGCGCATAGGACATCAGCGTTCGGGGGCTGGAAAAGGGTATGTTTCACCGGGCTAGGAAATACTAGGTGGGAGGTGGTGGGGACTAGAGTAGAGATCACTCCCGCATGTGCTCTCCGCAGACTACCGGCCTTGACCTGCTGTGAATTCAGGTAACTCAAGCAAGTTTCTGCAATTGTCGAGTGAGTTGACCCGAAAAGCTCGGGATGAGCCCGGAGGTGCTCTTGAAGGGTAAAGTGGATTAGACGGACAGTGGAAGCCTCCTTGTCTATAACAACAAGTCCTTGGAAGCAGGCCAATAGTGTCCCTATTGTGGGGACGTTCTCGCTATTGAGATTCGGCGACCCTATCTCGACCGCTAGGGCATGACACAGTTCGTCGCCTTTGAAGGGTCGCTCGGCGTGCGAGATCCACATCAAAATGGCCATTCCAAGCCTTGCTCTTTCTCCACCCTGTTCCTTTATCCGATCCAGAGATGCACCATAGGCATCCCCCAACCCCAAGCCACCGGTCATCGCGTTGAGATTTTGTCGCCTGCGATGGATTGTGGCTTCTTGCAGGATCGCATCTATATTCAGCGAGGCTAATAGGAATCTGGATGTGTATCTGTCAGTGGATACCTTGAGGTAGCTTCCGGGGTGTGGCTTCTTCCACATACATATCAGATATATCAGGAATTTTCTTCAGGATGTCTGCCTCTAGACTACTGTCCATCGCATCAGGGTTTGTATCCTTGCCCAGCCTAGTACGGAGATATCCGATGACATCATCTCTTTTGGGGGTGATGGCTATAGTCGTTACTCTTCCAGAAAGGCGTTTCCTGATTTCGTCCTGAATGTGCGGTCTCCCTGTCAGGAATATTCGAGTGTCTTGAGACTTTTGGAGTATTTGATGCAGCGAATCAAGGATCTCGACTCGACATCCTGCCGCACATTCATCCAGAGCATCGATGAATATAAATGTACGCCTTTCGGAAGAGGTGGCCTGTAACATCTCCACAATATCGGAACATTGTGGCCTCCGTCCACCAATGGCCTTTTTCTGGTTTTCATATGCTTCCGCTATTTCCCTCCGCACCTCCTCCAGCCCGCTCACAAGTTGTTTAAGAAGAGCGCCTAGCGTGTTTGTCGGTGACTGCTCCTTTTGGGCGGCGAAGTCGAAGTAAACGCACGCAACGGGGACATTTTGTTCTCTAGCACGATCGCACAAGATATCTATTGCCAATGAACTAAGATCATGGCTTGTCAGCATTTGGGCTTTTCCTTCCCTTCTCGAGGTTCGTCCTTGTTATCAAATATAAGTCTTGCCGACTCCCGGATTTCCATAGCAAAACAAAACTGCGTCGTCGAATTCACCTCCCCCACTCCCAGCCCAGCTTCTAAATTCCTCTTTCTATAGAACCCATTCCCCCGCATCTTTAACTCGACGGTCCCGGATATCCTGGTGCTGTAGCCCGGGCTCTAGTGGCGATAACCAGGTCAGCAGCTGAGACCGGCCATCGGTAATGGTACAATTGTTCCACACTTTATTATACGAGTCGATAGTATTGAAGGAGTTGGTATGAGCCATCTTTGTTGTTCTGGAAGTGGTGAAGGATAGGTGACTGAGTTGGGCGGTAGATGGAAGAGCTGAGTGCGGAAAAGCGGGGCCTTTGTGGAAACCTCATGGATACCTCAGCACCGCCCTACCAGCCTCCACGAAATTTGTTCCAGCAGCGCCCAGCTTGCGCCCACCATATCGGTAGCAGGAGATGCCACACCCCTCTATATTCCCTGTGTGGCATAGCATAAATCTTGCACTGGGATGGACGCGCATCCGCGATCCTCCCCTGTAGAATCGGTTTACTTACAATATTTACAAGCCCATTAGTCCTTATGAGTCAATTAGCCGAACCTACATATCACCTAACCCAAAACCCACGGGATATTTCTTTGTGATGCCGATACAGGCCGGAAAGCTCGCTCAAGGTTCAGTGAAGATAGGGATCCAGCTTTTGATATTCGTCAAAGCCGCCAAACACCTCGCCCGCACAGTGCGGCACAGTGCAGTGTTAAGGCAGGTTCCTGCATTCACTGTAATCCGCACCACACTTCTAGCGACCGGGGAGCAAGTTCATCGAAACTATATACCGTTCGACGGCTAACTGAGGAGTATTCAAAGAGGCATCGAGCATGCTGATGGATGTCGTCGTCTAACTACTATGTACAGTACGTGTAGAAAAGCCTTAATTTTGCTTCAGCTTGTTCATACATACTTGAGCATTGTTCTCTCTAAGAGGGTAGCTTAGTTACCACCGCTTTTTCCTCGGTCGATTTATATCACCGTCACAGACTATCACTTGGTTAAGGAACTTAGGTTTGGGGTTCACGCGGCAAGTTTGGCTACAGTATCATACCGGTATCGCATGACACGATTCAACCCGATGCAGCATATCAATTTAGCACAAACTTCACCACGCGGTTAGGGGGGCCGGTACAAAGAAAACACCCTAGACCTCAATGGGGATGCAGGAGGGATTTTTTTACACATGAGGCATATAGGAGGAAAAGAAAATACAATTAATTCTTCCCTTTTTTTTTGTCTGCGTACTCAATTAACCTCCACACCGGGGGCGGGATATCGTATATCCAACTTGGCTCCACCTCAATTACATCCCCTGCGCACGATGCTCCTCAGATGCTACCAAACCTACAAATTTCAGTCTTCCATCTGACCGTCCTATATTCCCTATAGGTCAGCGGTTTAAACCCCGGGTATCATAACGAAACTTACTTTATCAGCACTTTCTAAAACCAAACTCCTATCTTCAAAGACACAACTACCTAGTACCAAATCCCACATCTCGAGACACCGTTTTCCGGTATCGCATCTTGCAGCTGCAGTTTAGCGGTATCAGTTGTCTGCGATACTGTAACGCGCTGTATTATTCGCATACTATGATAGCCAAAATTGCAGGTTTGCTGGTGGACTTAGTCTTACGATGTCATAGGTTGGAATGTTTTGTTACAAGTTAGAGGAATTGTTAATAGAGAAAATAATCAATCTAATACCTTATGACCTGCAGTACGGTTTGATGCGTGGATGCACTTGTGGGGACGGAAGAGCGACAGCGTAATGTTGTCGTGTTTGTTCATATAGAACACTTTGATATTCTGCGATTGATGGTATTAAATGGGGATCTAGCCTGTCGCAGTGGCAGGCTGAAGGCTCCATTATCCTACTCGGGGGTGGAGGTTATTGATGGGATGAACAGGGGTTCGAAGTCCTCGTACTGTGAGGTTTGAATTTGGACTATTGGCTTTATCACTGGCGGTTGTTTTATTTTTTCATTGCACGATGGATAGGCTGGGCAGCTAGAGTGGTGGAGGTCTAGGTCATGTTGGTTGCTGCGGCATGGGATTGATTTGTCATAGCTAGCGGGACTGGTGGGTTCATAAGCAGGTTGAAGTGGAGCAACCGTAGAGAGAGGATAGGAGGGCAGCCACAGCGAGAAGTGAACTCGTCCATGTGAATAGATTTTTCTCCCTACCTTTACCGACCATTGCTTTTCTTTCATCATTCGTCCATCTTCCGCCTTCAATTCTACGACGATACTTTACTGGTTCCTGCTGTGCGAGCGGTGATTACCCACTCCCGGTTCCTTGGTTTGTTTTCCTACATTTCTATCATTTCCTATGCACTCCGAGCCCTTTCAACCCTTTTCACCTTTCTACTCGGAGCTGGGAAAATTACATACAGTATAGGACCGAAGGTCACCGTTTCAGCGCTCATAACTGTCGGGGGTAAAAAATTATTTAATTTGGTAGATATATTTCTAGGAGAGGCTAAAAGCTTTGACACCTCGAGCCCCTGTCCACCCCATCAGTATCCCCAACCCCCGAGTATTTCACAGCTTTGGTTGAAACTTCAATCTGCTCTTTGGATTTGCCTGGTTTGTGTCTTCCTGGAGGAGCAGTTTTTATGTCCTGAGTCCTAGTGGAGGTGATGTTATCAGGTTTCTACGCACTAGGCTGGGTGAGGACACATATTCCGGCGGAAGGGGAGACTATCGTGAGGGGGATATTGTCGAGGAGATTCCGGAAGAAAGTTCGGGAACCGTAGTCTGCACATGAGAAATAATCACTGGAGACCTGCCTTGGATCATGTGCTAGCGAATGCTATTTTTTCTAAGTCTGTGTCGGTTTTCCTTGGTATCGGGGCAATCCTAGGAGAGTCGACTGTGTATCGTAGGCGACGAACGCTAGGCTCAATACATGGTGGTGCCGGCTTGTATGTAAGATGCACACCGTGCGGCACGAGAATGCATTAATATAGTGGCTTAGGGTAGGTAGAAAGCAGGGATCAGCCTGGGGCTTTGATGGGGGTCACACATCCACAATGGCCACTGTTGGTCGACGGGCTCTGTCGCTTGTTAGAGGTTGAGATAAGAGCAACACCTTAAGCTAATCCTGAAAATTCCCCTTCGATATTGACTTTATTGAGCTGCAGCCGGGGCCGTTGCCGCAGTGGTAAAGGAAACATCAACTGTTCGTTTAATCTACTTTACCTTTAGGAATATATCTTTGTGCCTGCCTTTAACTTTGTGACAGTTTACCCCGCGATTGCAGAAAACAGCTTAGCCCATCTTAGTCATCCCCAGGTCAGATATTTCCTCTTTGTGAATCTTTTTTATTTCCAATGGATACACCTCAAATATCCTTCCATGCACTGAGAAACCTACGAGAATATTAGACTTCCGAGCTGTCCGGAGTTACCTACAATAGGGTTCTTTAGCAGGTGTAGGAAAGGTAAATCTGCCAAATTGCTTATCGAGCACGAGTTTGCTATCATAGGTATTGGAGAGAATGAAATACTCCACTAAATAGCAACGTAGATGGCTGGCGCGCAACTGTTTTCGCTTCTTCTTGTTTGCTAAACCAACAATAGAGACAGGAGTATATATGGATACATAAGCAGTAGTCCTAGCCTTTCCATCGACCACCATTCTTATCCCCTTTCTTCTACCCATGTGCCCCATCGCTTGTTTACCCCCTTGACAAGAGAAAGAAAAATTCAGTGCAATCCCTTAACAAAATAAACGCTTCACAAGGACTCCCCCTCTCCCGCCCCTTTAGTACAATGCTGTGTTGGACGGATGTGCTTGTCTTTGTTGGTTGCGGGAGTGGGAAGGATGGGAAAGACTTTCAGGAGATTCGCAGATGGTTCGGATACTGGAGATCTTTTAATAATAGATTATACTGACATGCCTTTCCTTTGTTATCACGGGAGTGTATGGAGGAATAAGGGAATGTGGGGAAACACAGAGATAAGCGTGGTGATCCATGGAAGCTTTGGGACGTGGTATTTATGTTTTACTTATGGTGGGGGTGATGGCACGATCGTGTAGGCGAAGCTGATAGGAGAAAGATGTTGTGTTGCGTATTCTCTATGGGGGTTGCTAGCTACGGTTCACCTTAAGTATGATAGCGAAAACTCTACATGCATAACCCTATACATCCGTTCGTGCCCTGGAACGTTCACCTGTCCACACTTCGGTGTTTCCCCATCACATGTGCGCTTCCTATTGCCTGCACTCCTCTCTGCTCATAATACATCGTGCCACTACTGGGATTATTACACTATCAACTTATACATCTATCTTCACCATCAGTTTAGTTTCGGGGGGGGTGTGAACGAGCGAAAGAGTGAAGAGCGAGTAGTGGAATTTACATATCGTATCTCCTACAAAGTGCTTAAGTTCCACTTGAATTCCCCCACTCCATCGGCTACCTGCGCACGACCCTCACGTCCTCCACATTGACATGCCGGAGCTTTGTTTTGCCTTCGTCTCCACAGACATCGCTTCCCTTTGACTGTCCATACTTCTCTCTGTCCACAAACCGAAACATCTTTCTGAACTTCAGGGCTCATGAAACAAAAGAAAACATAGCCGGAGCATGCCGAGCAACATCAACTAATTTCCAACAATGCGGAGCCTCCTGCGTTATCCACTGGGTTACGCTATGCATCTATGTTCTGAGTTGTCAGCTAGCAGCTTTGATTGTGATGGAAAATGGCAATATCAATCGCAGAGATTGTCTGGGTTTTATGCCACCTATAGTGCCTTACCTACCGGTAGTTAACCTCTCACCCACTATCACCATATTATATCAATGGTGCCTCACCATTACCCCCCAACTCATCGAGGCACCGTATCCCTCACCGGAAATCCTTAGATTAAAGGTTAGCACACATTATAATGGAACATTAATACTCTCTGATCTTACCTCCGTAGTCCTCCTTTTAAACCCATCTCCCAAAGACACCGGGTTCCTCACCAAGCGTGTCTAGGAAAAAAATCTTCCTTCAAACCATCCTGTGAACGACCTCGTGCCCGTCAAAATTGAGGCCCCGAGGGACCAGTCCGTATTCGGGCGAGGCGTCGGAAGCATTCGAATCTCTACCTGGCTCTATGCGGGAGATCTTCTAACCAACCAAAATGGCCGAAGGAGAGTGAAGCATCCAGATTCCGACGGACTGCAACAGCGCCGTTGTTAGAGTGATCCATCGGGATATCACCACAAGCCGATGATGCGTTGGATGCACAGTCACCGAATACCCACCCATCCAGGTACTTCGCAGATGCCGAAGACTCAGCATCTGAATCGTAGGGTGTGGGAAACTCACCACAGGTGCCAAGTGGTTCGGTGGGGGGGGGGAGAAGCGGCGGAGGCAGAAGAGGAGGACGGGTGAAGGGAAAAAGAGAGGGACGGGAAATCATTGCCAGAGCAGGATGCTGCAGGTCAGCAGAGGGTTGAGCAGTTGTAGGATGGAGCTCCAGACGGAATGGTTCCAACGGGCATGGCGCTGATAGACTCTGAAGCGGCCGAGTCTATTACCTCGTTATCCGGATCTATTGTAACCGGGGTTATCAAAATATTATGATAATTTTATACCTGGGCCTAAAGTAAGCTATGGTGCTGATTAACAAAAATGAAAACACACCGAAATCTGAGTCTGGTTGCATCAAGACTTAGTTTGTGTGCGAGTACGATATGACATTGATGGTATTATAAAATTCAAATTACTCTCCCCCGTTATTTTCTTTGTGCGAGACGTAACCACCTCTCCCCATGCAGCATCCTCTCTCGCCCCTTCCTCCTCCACTTGTCATATTATCTTCTCCTCTATATCATACTAGGAATTTTTATATTTTCCTCCACAGAATCCGAGACCCTATCCTCAAACCATTGCTATACATTTTTCCGCGACTACGCACCTCCCGTCTTTGAATGGAAATTTCTAACTATAGTAAGAACAATGAAGAATGAACAAAATTCGGAGTCTATAAGCAGGAAGCAGAGACCAAACTAAACCTAAACCCAGTATTTTTATGCGGAAGGAAGCGAAAATAAAAATGCAGACTGAACATTCCCGTTGGAACTGCAAGAATAGCACATCCACATCCGACGCCGGGCTGTGCTAGGATGGAACCGGGGGAGGGGCAGCGGTGCTACAAGCTGGTCGTGCATTCTAGGGAGGGAAGTGGAAGTGAAAGTGGTATCGAGGAGGGGGGAAGCGGCAGGCGGAGCATATAAGCGTGTCAGTGGGATTTGGAGAAAGCGGCGACTGGTGATTTTTGAGGGCGATAGGAAAGATTGTGTACTATTGGGGTTAAGGAGTGTTGGGGTTTGCGGATTTGCGGGCTTGCAGTAGCTTCACCACTCCCATATGGTCATGGCAGCCCACGAGAGGGGTGTTACGCCGTCATTGTCTGGCATATCGGGGTTAACAACTTCCCGCCCCAACAGTAGCTTCACCACACCCTCATGGCCATATCTGGCAGCCCGCGAGAGCGGTGTTCCGCCGCCATTGTCTGGCAAATCGGGGTTAACATCTTCCCGCCCCAGCAGTAGCTCCACCACTCCCTCATGGCCATATCTGGCAGCCCACATGAATGGTGTTCGGCCGTCATTGTCTGGCATATCGGGGCTGACATCTTCCCGCCCTAACAGTAAATTCACTACCTCATCATGCCCCTTCCCAGAAGCCAACGAGAGTGGCGTGCGGCCGGCTTTATTGCGTGTGTTAGGGTTGATATCTTTCTGCCTCAATAGCAGCCTTACAACCGCCTCAGACCCATCTTCAGCAGCTGACAGGAGCAGCGTCTGGCCATTTTGCCTATTGATGTTGACATTTTCCTGTTTAACCAGCAAATTCACTACTCCCTCGTGCCCCGTACTGGAAGCGCACAAGAGAGGCGTCCGGCCGTACCAGTCCACCGTATCGTGTTTGACGTCCTTCCTTCCCAATAGTAGCCTCACCACCCCTTCGTGCCCCTCTTCAGCAGCGAGCAAGATTGCCGTTTGGCCATATTTGTCTTGCCTGTTGGGGTTGACATATCTCCTTCTCCGGACAATATTCATCACTCGAGGCGTCCTTCCCCACCAACCATCTGTTCCATCAGGCTTCGCAGTTGCCCACCTAAGAAGTAGTCCCATAATTCCCTCATGCCCCTTCCTAGCAGCCCATGATAATGCTGCCCGATGAAAGTATCCATCTGGTTTGTCGGGGTTGACAGTCTGCTGCTCTAACAGCAGCCTTGCTACCCCCTCTTGTCCACATATGGTAGCCCATATGAGTGGTGTAATCCCAAGAAAATCCCTTCCATCGAGATCATAATTTGGCTGATCTATGAGAGCAGTTGCGATTTCAGAAATGCCGAAAACTGATGCACAATGCAGTCCGGTGAACCCAGCCAGGGGGCCGTTGGTCGGGATATCACGGCTATATCGGCCGGTCTTCGATATGAGATCCACTAGAAGTATCCTAGTTGATATATGACTTTCAATTTGACTGAAAAGCTGAAGCGCAAGTGATACCACATCCCTTGTGGCCTCTCTCTTGGCATGAACACCCCAAAATAATGAAGAATATTTGAGGAAGGGTGTTGACGGAGGTAGAGGAAAGAGTGTAGGCGGAATATCCTTAATGGTCTGAGAGTTGAGGTAAGTCAGGCAGGTTTTAGCCATTATCGAGTAAGTTGCGCCAAAGAGGTTGGGGCAAGTGTGAAGATAGTCCTGGAGGGTGAAGTGGATCAAGCGAATAGTTGAGGCCTCCCTATCGACGACGACGAGTCCCAAACAGCAGCTTAACAATGTCTCCACCGAAGGAATCATTTCAGCATCGAGATCTGTAGATCCTATCTCGACCGCTAGAGCGTGGAGAAGCTCATCGAGTTGCAATAGCCGCTCCGAATGCGAGATCCACATTAGCGCTGACATCCCCAGCCTCGCTTTCTCCCAGTGTTCCGAACCGTCCGGGGGCCCCACAGGGACGGCGGGGATAATGCCAAAAAGACGGGACGGGACGGGACCGCTAACAGTGGTCCTGTGTACTGTAGGTCAAGTTACGCAGGGGACGGCCGGGCTAGGCTGGGACCGCCGGGCCCTACAAGCTAGGCCTTTCTTGGTGTGGTGGGACACACGTGATAGCGGTTGCTAAGGGGGACGCCAGGGGAGATGGAA
>Ga0307517_10003840_pt1 | contig 23300 bp, 24 predicted proteins | sample 23_EM_MG_FD_194515 | JGI IMG/M metagenome (GOLD analysis project Ga0307517, IMG submission 194515) | Populus trichocarpa ectomycorrhiza microbial communities from riparian zone in the Pacific Northwest, United States - 23_EM | ecosystem: Host-associated > Plants > Roots > Unclassified | place...
GGAGGGAGATGCTACGTCATGCCAGACCGTACTTGTCGTTGATTATATGGTATCGTCCACAACCTTGGACCGGAAAACAGTCCGGTTTTCCTTGCGCAACGATTGCTCAGGGATGGCTGCTGTCGACCCGTCGAGGGGTACGGAAGGTATCAAGGGGAGAGTACTTGGAGACGTTTGCCATCGGAAGGTTTTGCAGCCTTTGCACAGGGTATTGGGCCTGTGGGGGCGCGACACTGTTCATGATATTAATTGAAGATGGTTAGAAGTATTGGCGGCGCAAGGACATGTGGAATACATACCAGGTGAGTTATCATTCTCTCTCATCCCCACTACCTCGTCCCTATCACAAGCACAGCCAACTGTTCAAGTATTCTGGGCATGCGAGATCGCTGGTCGTGGATGAGCACCCCGCGGTTTCCGGATAGAAATGGATGGCGAGAGCGAGAGGGCGTATGGAGCTTCCTGCGTGTGTATACCAATGAGTATCGATCCGCGATGGAGGGATGAGAGATTGCGGAGGTGGGCAGTAAAGCAAAAAGGGGGTGATGCGATTGGATGTTCATTTATGGCTGAGCCATGAGGCGCGTCGGTGGGTGTAACACAACCTCTGCCCAGTTCCTTTTGTGGTTATCAGGTCTTTGTACCGCCCAACCTTCTTGTCTTGTACATCCATGTTGATCCTGGTTCCGTCTTTTCATCTCAAGCTCATCGTCACAGTCTTGGTACATCTTGGTCAAACGAGCATAAAATAACAATTACAAAGCGAAATTCCTTGTTCGCAAACTTGGCCACCCACCCGCACTGTCCCAGGGCTCGGCAGGATGTCGGTGGGGACGTCTTTTAATCTTACTTATCGCCTTATGGCGCCCTCTCAGCAATAGCAAGGCGGTCAGAACCACTGCGGTCAATTACTTCCTTGGGACGGGACCTAGAAGGATTAATCCAACCTTGCAAAGTCGTTTGTTCATCTATTCATCACACTTTTTTTTTGTTTTACAGCGCTGATATCATTTCATCTTAGCCCGTATTGACGCGTAAATTCATTCATTCGTCGTGCTTTCGCAACAATTGTGTCTGTCTCATGCGCCTTCATTTCCCTTTTGTGAGAAAAAAGAACAGGCAACACCCTCTCCTTTGTCCGGGTTCGAGCCCAAACTACAAATACAATCGCCTTTTCCTCCGCAGTTCAATGAATTCGGTGCTTTCGGAGTCGCGGTGGTGCTTTCATCAGCTCTCTTCGTTTCTCCTATGATAACACACATTGTTTCCAGGAGGTCGCCTTCACGCGAACAAGAAGGGGGTTAACAATACCCAAAACATCTCATCTGGCCGACGTCTTCGGCCAAACGATGTGAATTCGAACCTTGATTTTCGTGTGCAACTGCACATGGGGCCACTCGGGTCGAAGGTGAGTTGCAACTCATGTTGACTCGTGCTTATCATTGTGTGATTGAATGTGCATTTTGGGTAGTGTTTTCCGGTACTCATGGGTGATTGATGATCGTTATACTACTTGTCCTTGCTGCTTGCCTTTTGGGTACCGTTTCCCCGGTGAATAACCCATTCATCGGTATTCTTATATTACGGAACGGTATTGCGGCTTATCTTTTGTGCACTGTTTCCGCGGCGAAAAACGACTTCAATCTATTTTGGGGCGATACCACGTCAACGGTTCACAATTCTCGTGTTTGCGCTTGGAGGTCCCCTCACCGTACCGAGAATTTGGGATACACCCTTGACATTTCTTAGGATGAAACTCTCATCCATGCATTCATTTCGCGTTTTTTAGCTTGGGCTTGGCGACTTCCTCCGAGTCGTCGTCGGGTGTTCGGCTTTCCCAATCTTTTCCAATACGCCTCGGGGCTTTCAGCGCGACGTGGTGAAGTTTTCGCAATAAAGTTGCCTTGGCGATGCGTTGTGTGCCTTTTTCGGGGCTGCGATTGAACCATCCCAAGGCATTAGTTTTTGCAAAATAAACATTCTCGTCGTGCTTTTTTATCCGCGAATAGGTGTCATGGATTCGAGGAATTCGTTGTCTCTTTCATTGTTTATTTTATTTCCTTTCTCCTTTTCTCCTTTGTTCGTTCGTACGTCATCTCCGACGACGTCTTCTCCAATCTTTTGCATTCTTTACTCTTTGCATGCATGCGTATAGACATACTTCGCTTTTGACACCGCAGTCTCCATGAGCCTGCTTGCAACCGATTCGTAGCGCAGCAGGCCTTCGTACCGGCTCCGAATGTTTTCGACGATCAGAGTTTTTCGTTGTATGGCTGGAGGGCGATTCCACTCGCTTATGCGATCGCTGACGTCGGAGGGAGAAGGGAACTCATTCGTGCCTTTTCATTTCATTTCGTTTCCTGTCAGTACGTTTTCTCGTCTTCTTCCTCGCGTTCAATTTTCGGTTCGACTTGTTCATAGAATCGCGGGATTTTGTGTGGCTTACTTGCTTATTGCCTCGTCTCGTCTTCCGTCGGCGCGAGCAAATGAACGTCTTTTAACCGAGTCGCGTCGATATTTTAGATCTCATGAAAACTTGAAGATCGACAATGTTGGGTGAGCGAGTGCTCTTGTTCTCGTGTCCCTGATATTTATTAAATTCATTTCATAACTCAGATTTGCCTCAGATTTTTACTTGCAGTACATCGTCTACTCAAGACCCCGGAATTCGTTCCGAACCATCGCGGCGTCGCTGCATTGCGGCGTTAAGTATGTATGTTGTTCTTGTGTTCGGAATGTTCGGATAGGGCCCTTTCTGACTTGCGCAGTTGATTCGATGCTATGTACCAGGCGTTGGAAAATCGTGACGTCGAAGTTCAGCGTTGGTTTGACGATGTGTTGGTTGATCAATGTAAAAGATAATCGTTAGTTATTATTTCATTTCATTCTCATACTTAAATGTGGATCCGAATCCGTAGCGCTCTGAAATTCGGCTTTCGGCCTTGCGTGGCGTTAATATCATTGGTCGATTTTACTTGGGATGAATCTATTGTACATGAATGACGATCGTTTGATTATGAGCTCGAGAGTGTTTTACATGGATTCCTATGAAGATTTGAAGATCGCCAGTGTCGGGTCCCTGATGTTCATGAAAACTCGAAGACCGACGGTGTTGGGTGGGTGAGTCTTCTCGCTCTCCGGTCCCTGATGTTCATTAAATTTTCTTGCAGCACCTCGAATCCGAACTTGTACTTGCAGTGCATCGTCTGCTCAGGACCCCGCCGGAAGTCGTTCCGAACCATCTCAACGTTGTAGCATCGCGGCTTTGGTTATGGTATGTATGTCCCTGTGTTCGGATGTTCGGAGAGAGGGCCCTTCAACATTGGTTTTCGGACGATGTGTTGGTTATTTAATGTAAGGAGATACAGTAATCGTTAGTACTGCTTCATGTTCATATATGTTGACATTTCATGTTGTGTAGCCAACTCGGTGCGCGCCACCCGCTATTTGTACATGCAGATAAGTTGGTGGCTTCTTTGGCGCCCCCATTTTTTCCTTCCTACATACGCTTCTTTACCCTGTACCACCACCAATACACGCTCGTTGTCCCTCCGTCCTCGCGTCCCCGCCCCGTTTTCCAACAATATACACTTAGATGTAGATCTAACAACCCTGCAACGCTCTGGAATTCAACTTTGGCCTTGCGTGGTGTTATTGCCAGTGGTCGTACTAGATTCTACTTGGTGAAGCTACTTGTATGACCGTTGACGATCGTTCAGACGGTGTGATCTAATTATTGGTTCACATAACATCTTGGTAAATCGGTAAGTATGGAAAGTAGGAGCTTGACATCCGTTGAATGAGGGTACTCCCATCGTCACCTCATCCTCCGAACGGGTACAGATCTGCTTGACATGATCGCAGTTGATCGTCGTGCTTTCCAAATTCCTACACTCTCCTGCTCTGAACCACACATGATTCAGTTCTGACCCAATGTTGATTGATTTCAAGTTTTTGCGTTTTCTGAGTTTGTGGAACCTGGAAACCAGCACATTTTCCTATCGCAGTCAAACTGCAAGGCATGATTTATAGGTATTGGGGCACGATGTTGGTTTAGTTTCACCACGGTGAGTCTAGGCTCGTCTACGCCATATCATTCCTTGTTGATCTCTGCATATTCTCCCAGATATCATCTTGGAAGGAGTTTTCGAGCTTCATGAATCCCCCAGGCCTCATTTTCCGGATTTATAGGTGCTATCGATTTGGAAGCTAGAAAGGACAAAAAATAAATCAAATTCATCAATCACTTTTGGGTATGCTCTCTTACCGTCTAGTAGCACTTCGCGATCTGACATAAAATTCACAGGTTACGAATTCCCCGTTTGGTCAGCTCATATTTTCTATTGGCAAGAGTCTGTGGTTTTTGTGCGTATACTCATTACAAGGGACCGTCACGGTTGGTTGGTCTCGACTTTGGTTTTACCTGCTGCCCTTCTCCCTGCATCTTCTCGACGAATGTATCTTGCTTCTTGGGTCTCGATATTTCCTGTGGGACAAGGTTAGTCTGCTACAGTCTCATATGGCTTATAACGATACTAATTTGCCTCGTGCTCTAGTTTCAAATGTCCTGCGTTGACAAGGAAAATGGGTCAGCGATAAAGCGACGTGTTTAAGTCGAATTCCAATTACTGCGGACAGCGGGATTAAGAAACAGGGATTCGAGCGACAGAATGGGTACGCGCTAAAATTCTTATTCACGAAGAAAGTTATTGACGCTTCATCATGGACAGCCGCTAAAGTCCTCGACCAGGAATCAATGAACGAAGGATGAAGATTGACGAACGTGCCTATAAACGAAGACTATCGGAGATGCGATTAAAGACTTGGATTGTAGGCGGGCGACGGCGTGGAGGGATGGTGGTAGACTCGGCACATTCTCGATTCAACTCCGTCGCTCTGGGTCCCTCGTACTAATTGTTCTGAGGTGCTCGTTCCTTTTAGATATGTACATATCTGTTTTAAATAATCACGAACTTTGCCGGGCTTTACTTCCCGTGTGAAATTTTACGGACAGCAAGCCGAAGGCTGTGGTATCGCCAGGCACCTATTCTCTTATCTTAACCATGTCGTCGTCTGCAGGAGAACCACCGTTGAAGCTACTTTCACTAGGTAAAAAGTCCCATTGTTACACTCTGCATGATACCTATTGCTAACTAGCCGCAGATGGAGGCGGCATTCGCGGATTTTCTGAGCTGCTCATGATCAAAGAAGTTATGCACAGGCTGATGCTTGAGGAGAACACGAAGCGTGAAAGTGATGGTCGCCCACCACTCACCAGCCTCCCGAAGCCATGCGATGTTTTCGACCTTATCGGTGGCACTGGTACCGGGGGGTGAGCGTTATCGAATATTTCTCATTGACGCGATATTCACAGGGTGTTTTAATTCGTACAGAATAATTGCGCTGATGCTTGGACGTCTTCGGATGGATGTGGACACCGCGATTAATTACTACAACGATCTAGCGAAGCAAGTCTTCTTTGCTTCAAAGCGTTGGCCTGGCGATGGACGGTTCAAAGCAACAAAGCTCGAAGAAGTTATCAAATCTGCGGTGAAAGATGTAACCGGCGATCACGAAGAACCTTTGTTGGAAACCAGCGACACCTCAGTCTGTCGAACGTGAGTCTACTGCATACCTCTTCCCGCATTTGAATTTTATCTGATGTGCCTCGTTAGCTTCGTTTGCGCCAGGAATGCCCTCAATATGGATGCGAATATTCCGGTCCTTTTCAGGACCTATCCGTCACACGAAACGCATTCAGGTTGCAAGATTTGGGAAGCCGCCCGGGCGACATCTGCAGCGCCCACATTTTTCAAGCGTATCGAGATCGGCAGGGAGCAACCTTTCATCGATGGTGGAATGGGTCGAAATAATCCCAGTAGAGTGGTACTAGATGAAGCCAATACCTTGTTCAAGGCCCGTCCAGTCGGGTGTCTAGTGAGCGTTGGTACTGGGCATACCGGAACCATCAGCATCAAAAAGCCCGGATTCTTACAGCAGGTGTTACCAACGGACGTCATCGAGGCGCTCAAGGCAATTTCGACCGACTGCGAGGCAACACACCAAGATATGCGGGGTCGTTTTGCCAACTCATCAAACACTTATTTTCGACTAAATGTTGAACAAGGGATGCAAGGAATAGGACCCTCTGAACAGGAAAGATTGGCTAATGTGGAGGCTCACACCATGCAATATATGAAGAGGAAGGAGGTGGATGAGATGCTTGTCTTGGTGGTAAATGCTATCAAATTCCCAAGAACTCAACTCACTGTTGAACAACTCAGTATGGAAGAATCTCTTTTATAAATTAAATTAATCTCTGAATACTGTTGTTTCAGTTTCTCCTAGGCCTCTACAGCCTCTTTCTAGTCATGCAAAAAACCACAAAATTTGTCCACTACCAGTACCACACTTCACTGGACGAAAGGCAGTTCTTGATAAGATGTGTCAATATTTTGACTCTGGTTATAAATCTCAATGTGTTTTTGTATTGCATGGCCTAGGGGGTTCAGGAAAAAGCCAAATTGCTTTCAAATTTTTAGAAGACTCCCAAGCCAACAAATGGTATGATTTTACTGAAATATTTCAAGAATAATTTCTGAATCAGTTATGGTTATATAAATTTCAGTTTCTCAGATATTTTCTACATTGATGCTACCAACCAACAGACCCTTGAAGCTGGTCTTATGACTATTACTCCTACTTATATTGAGGAGTCAGTGGATGCATGCCTGTGCTGGCTTGCAAGCCAACATGGACAAAACTGGCTTCTTTTCTTTGATAATGCTGATGATGTGCAGTTAGATCTTGCTGCATTTTTTCCAGCATGCAGATTTGGAAATATCTTGGTCACAACACGCAATCCACATCTGAGCATTCATGCAGGTGAGGATGGAGATGCCAAGGTCACAGGCATGGATCCTGAAGATGCAAAATATTTGCTGTTGTCGATGTCTCGGTCAGAAAAGAAAGATGAGAATGAAAAACTGGCAGAACTTATTGTAAAGGTATTTTTTATGACTTTTCAAATTGATAATTACTCTCAAGCTAATGGAATGTAGGAACTCTATTATTTTGCACTGGCTGTCTCTCAAGCTGCTGCATTTATTCATCGCTGCTCCTCACTAAAAAATTATTTGAGGCTCTATCAAATGCACCGTGACAAGCTACTGCAGATTAAGGAGGTGCAAGGACAGGATCAATATGGCTTGGCTGTTTATGCAACCTGGAAGTTGAGCTATGGCCAACTTGGATCATCTGCAAAAACTTTGTTACAGGTTTGCTCCATGCTGCATCATAAAGGCATCATGGAAGATATATTTGAAAGGGCATCCTTATCTCAAGAACAACTGGATGATTCCTACCTACAAATTGAAGTGACTAAGTTGCTTACACATCTTGGAAAACAGAATTTAACCTGGAATTCTTTGGTGTTCCAGGAAGTTATAGGAGAAATTAGATCATATTCTCTTCTGGAATTTGATTCCCAGAATCAGTCCTATAGTATGCATCCCTTAGTGCAGCACTGGAGTGCCTCAGAACTTGGAAAAAACAGATATAACATGCAAAAATGCGTACTTAGTATTATTGGCCTCTCAATCTCATGGACATTTAGCAGTGAAGACTACAAATATCGACACAAAGTGCTACAACATATTATTAGCTCTAGAGGCACACTTAAGCTTGAAGAGATTGGTTTATTAGTGGCAGAAAATATAGCACTTGTATACACTGAACAGGGCCAATGGAAGGAGGCAAAGATCCTGCAGATAGTAGTGATTGAGAAGAGAAAGCATCTGGTAGGAGATGAGCATCCTGAGACACTCAAAAGTATGGGGAATCTTGGATCCACATATAGGAAACAGGGAAAATGGAAGGAGGCAGAAGCATTGCATGTGGTGGTGATGGAGAAGAGAAAGAATTTGCTAGGAGAAGAGCATCTTGACACACTAACAAGCATGGGAAATCTTGCATCTACATACAGGCACCAGGGAAAATGGAAAAAGGCAGAGGCACTGGAGATACTGGTGATGGAGAAGAGGAAGCATCTACTAGGAGAAGAGCACATTGACACACTAAGAAGCATGGCAAATCTTGCATCTACATACTGGAACCAAGGTAAATGGAAAGAGGCAGAGGCATTAGATAAAGTGGTGATAGAGAAGACAAAGCATCTACTGGGAGAAGAGCACCCTGGCACACTAACAAGCATGGGAAACCTTGCATTTACATATGGAAACCAGGGTAAATGGAAAGAGGCAGAGGCATTGCATACAGTGGTGATGGAGAAAAGGCAGCATCTGCTAGGAGAAGAACACCCTGACACACTAACAAGTATGGGAAACCTTGCATTTACATATGGAAACCAGGGGAAATGGAAAGAAGCAGAGGCACTGCATATAGTGGTGATGGAGAAGAGGCTGCATCTACTGGGAGAAGAACACCCTGACACAGTAATAAGCATGGGAAATCTTGCATCTACATACAGAAACCAAGGCAAATGGAAAGAGGCAGAGGCACTAGAGATAGTAGTGATGGAAAAGATAAAACATCTACTAGGAGAAGAGCACCCTAATACACTATCAACCATGGGAAATCTTGCATCTACATATAGGAACCAGGGTAAATGGAAAAAGGCAGAGACACTGGGAATAGTAGTAATGGAGAAGATGAAGCATCTGCTGGGAGAAGAGCACCCTGATACATTAACAAGCATGGCAAATCTTGCATCTACATACTGGAGCCAGGGGAAATGGAAAGAAGCAGAGGCACTAGGAATGGTGGTGATGAAGAAAATGAAACATCTGCTAGGAGAAGAGCACCCTGATACACTAACAAGCATGGGAAATCTTGCATCTATATACTGGAGCCAAGGGAAATGGAAAGAAGCAGAGGAACTGGGGATGGTGGTGATGGAGAAGATGAAATATTTACTGGGAGAAGAGCATCCTGATACACTAACAAGCATGGGAAATCTTGCATCTACATACTGGAGCCAGGGAAAATGGAAAGAGGCAGAGGAACTAGGGGTGGTGGTGATGGAGAAGATGAAATGTCTGCTGGGAGAAGAGCACCCCGACACACTAACAAGCATGGGAAATCTTGCATCTACATATAGGAACCAAGGCAAATGGAAAGAGGCAGAGACACTGGGTTTGGTGGTGATGGAGAAGATGAAGCATCTGCTAGGAGAAGAGCATCCTGCCACACTAAGAAGCATGAGTAATCTTGCATCTATATACAGGAACCAGGGCAAATGGAAAAAGGCAGAGGCACTGGAGATAGTGGTGATGGAGAAAAGGAAGCATCCACTGGGAGAAGAGCACCCTGATACACTAAGAAGCATGGAAAATCTTGCATTTACATATAGTAACCAAGGCAAATGGAAAGAGGCAGAGGCACTGGATATAATGGTGATGGAGAAAATGAAGCAGCTGCTAGGAGAAGAGCATCCTGCCACACTAACAAGCATAGGAAATCTTGCATCTACATACAGGAACCAGGGAAAATGGAAAGAGGCAAAGGCACTGGAGATGGTGGTGATGGAGAAGAAGAGCACTTTGCCACACTAACAAGGATGGAAAATCTTGCATCTACAAGACTACATACAAGAACAAGGCAGATGGAAGGAGGCAGAGGTACTGGAGTTGGTGGTGATAAAATGGAAGCATATGCTGAAAAAGAACAAATGCTTACTTAGAGTGTGAGATGGGGTGATGTTGTAACAAACAGCTAGGCTCAGTGATCACCTGTTGTGGTGAAAGACTGTGTATATTACCTGTAACAAACAGCTAGGCTATGAGGTAATATAAGTATACAGTAATGTATAGAATGTAGATAAAATGAGCTCACCTCAGTGATCACCCATTGTGGTTAGTGTTTGGAAGTCCGGTCTCAGAACTGGAAAAAGACCATAACCTGACCGGACCAAGACTACAAAAGACCACAGGTCCGGTCTTTTCATTTTTGAGATGTAAAGACCGCAAAAAGACTGGTCTAAGTGAACTGGTCTTTTGTAGCCCTTTAAATACCCTTTAATACGCACCTAAGAACATATTTTTTGGTTCAGAATTGTCAGAGATATGGTTGAAAATGTAAAATACTGTTGAAAATAGTAGATGTACCAGACTTATTTTATACCACTTTTTTTGAACTCCAACCGTGTTCTATTCCCCCTTGTTTTCGCTCCTCGTGTCACCACGCTCAGTGTTCTTGGCATCAGTTTCACAATCTCGGCCACCGTTTTCAGACTAGCTTGTACCTGGTTAGCGCCCGCCTTTTGTGAAATCGCCGTGCCCATCTGTGGCACATCACTGTTTCTTTCTCTCTTCTGTGGGCCGTGCTTTGTCGTTTTCACCGCATATACCCAACTCTGGCATCAGAAAGTTCTTCGTTGATCCCCCGGTTCACACGCAACACTGTGATTTCGGAGTCCTTGCCCATCTTGGACGCCCTACAGCCCACTGCTAGGATGTCCTAGGATGTCCTAGAGCAGCTAAAGCATCTAAAGACAGCCAGAGCTAGGTGGCCTTTTCCTGATGCAACATGCGCCAGCGCACAAGTACGAACACACTGGTTGCCATCCATGAGCCACCACCTCATCTCACCCCTCCACCACAACCACAGCCTCTCACGCTGCCACATCCTGTTGTCACACCACCGCGAATTCTCTCTCCTCCCCCCGCACGTAACCGAATGTCTACGAAACTTGAAATTCTGGTCCTCTCCAGCATTCTCGATGCATCCACCATCAATGCGTGGCTTAACCTGTGCCAAGATTCATTCGAAGTTCATGCTGCGGTCAACTCGTCAACGTTGAAGCCAACCATTCAAATTGTGCTGGCTGGGATTACAGCGGTTTTCATAAATGTTGGCACAACCCATTCACATGCATTGTGTGAGAATTAAGATCATAAGCTAGGGTTACCACCGGTTTTACACTCGTTTCACCTACCATTGCTATGCCCTTCCAAAAAATATCCTGAGACCTCAAATTAGCTGCTATCCGTCTTTATGAGCAGGGTTTACTACCTTTGGCTGACATCATTGACTGCTTGCAAATCTCTAGGAGGACATTCTATTGTGTGCTTGAGCTCTGGCATTCAACTGGAGATGTGGTTCGTCATATGAGTGGTGTATGTGGCTGGCCCCGACTTCTCCATTTTGACGACATAGACTACCTCAAGTGCATCATCAATGCTTGTCCTGACTGGTTCTTGGATGAATTGCTCTTCTTACTCAAAACAAACCGCTTCATCTTTGTCAACTACATTACAGTTCATCGAGAGCTCATCCGTGCTGGCGTTTCCACAAAAAAACTCAAGAAAATCGCCCTGGAACGTAATGAAAACCTATGGGCAGACTACATACGACACATTTCTCAATATTTGCCCGAACAGCTTGGCTTTCTCGATGAGGTATCAAAGGATGAACGGACATCAGGCAGATCTCGTGGCCGGTCTCGTAAGGGAACTCGTGCTGTAAAAAAGGGAGTATTTGTTCATGGACGGTGCTTCTCAGCTGAAGGATTACTCACCATTGATGGGATGATTTCAAACATGGTTGTCAAAGGGTCCATGGCACGAGTCCAGTTTCTGGAATACTTGGAATTCCAAGTGGTTTGTGCTGACGAGGATGCGTAACCAAGAGGATATGCTCATGCTTTTCTAGATGCCATTATGCTCACCCTTCCCTGGATACCTCAGCGTGCTGGTGATGGACAATGCTCGCATTCATCACAGAGAAGGGATTCTTGAGCTTGCTGAATGCTTTCATATGTATGGATCAAACATGCCTCAAACCTATCTAATGCTCAAATTTTGTAGAGATTCGTGCTGAATTCTTACCACCATATTCACTGGACTTGAATCCCATTGAGGAGGTGTTCTCGAAGGTCAAAGCATTTATTCATCGGCACAGGTCTATTCTAGCATGCGATGGAGATGGTATGGTCTTTGATTTGATGCAAATCATGGAAGTGGTTACTTCATCCGATGCAATTGGTTATTTTTTACATGCCGGATACTTTTAGGTCACGAATGATACAGAAAGTGAATGAATGCAGGTCAGTCAACGAATGTACAATAGTAGCAATCAGAAAGTGTTTGCGAGTATAATTTTACATATGAGAAGACTCTGGCGTCGCCCAGTCCTTGACCGCCTGCTTCAGGTCAATTATCTCCCCAAGCTTCAGTCCCATGTCTTTGAGGTCAGTAACTATAAGGGCACGACTGAACGGGCACGCGCTGAGCGCATGCAAGCGTCTGGGAGATCCAAAGAGAAAAGGCTAAGGATCCCCAGTGTGACGTGTCTCTATCTACAGACTATGTCATGTGATCTAACTACTAAAACGGGTAACGACAGTGATGGGGTGTAAAATGGACAAAAGAAGTAGGGAACATAGGTCAACGATGGGAGTCTATGGCAGCACGAATGTTGGGAGGAACATATGGAGGGTCAGAAGGACGAATAGCAGGGGTGCGAGCGGTCGAGGAGGAGTGAGACAGTGGAAGGGGAGACAGTCCCCTTACAGTAACCATGATCTGTGAGAATGCATGGGTTCCGGTAATTTTGTTTTCACGCAAAGGCTGGTGGATGTCATCGGGAATGCAATAGATGGCGCAAAATGTTGCCATGTCAATTCTGGGACCTTCATTGTGCAATTCCAGAATAAGGCCACCTGAAGTAGTAGACCCTGTAGAGACGACGGCGGGGGTTGCAGGTGCCGGCTGGTAATTGTTGGAAGAATAATGTTGATAGGTGGAACGGGAGGTTGCTGGGGGGGCGCTTTCTCCCTTGCAATCGCATCAAGGCGGGCCTGAAGCACCACCAATTTCGAAACGATAGCATGTTTTGAAACTGGATCGAAAAGGGCGATGTTTGGAGGTTTTTCAAGTGTTGCATATGTAGGCCCATGAAGCTTTTATATCTCCATAAATGCAGAGAGTCGCATAAAGATAAATAACGCACAATAGCAGCTGCCCACTTTTCGAGATGTTCATGACCCAGGGCGAAATAAGGACCTTCTGCTGGAATAAAGCAGTAATCCGATCGGCACGTCATCGAGCTGCACTGCCAATGCTCGCGAAGGTTTCGGATCTGACCATTCATAGCCATGTTAGTGGGTAATATATCTGCCTCCTTGCGGGCCTGCAGGTGTTGACGTAAGGAAGCAAAACTTTATCTTCGCAAAGAAACACAGACCTTGCTTTTTGATTTAGCTTTCACTGGTGCAGCCCCGGCAGGGCTGTGATTTGCAGGAGGTATATCAGGAATATTCTCTTTATTCTATATTCAAAAACATCAGGACATTCATTGATGAAAAATTGAAGCTCAAACTGCAATTTGAACTTCATTAACAAGGATTTGAGCAGTGGGATTCTTCATGGATGATGCCTTGCTAATCAGCTGCTTGTATTGTGCTTCCATCTTGAGCATGAAAGGACCTGGTGCAACACGTGGGATGGACCATGTCACTTCAAATGCCTCATCGGCAATGACAGCCTGTTGAGGGAAAAGTAAGTCACAGATAGCAATCTTGAAGTGAGTCATCACATCGATCCAGTCCATGGTAGAAGCAAGGTCAACGAGGTTGGACTTTGATACGCGTCGTGCAGCAGGTTTCTTCAATTCTTCAGCAGTAAGTGCCGTGATGGTGTAGGAAATCTTCTGCAGCTCTTCAGCCTCATCCTCATCATTAGCCTTGGCAGATTTCTCTATAAGAAAAGGATAGTAAGCGTCAGAAACATAGGTCAGCTTGAAAGGAAAGGGAGACTTGTTTTATTGGCTTTGGATTGTCCCTTGCACTTTTGAGGGACCTCCACAAGTTCTACAGTATCCGACTCCTCTTCTCCCTCTTCATCCCTGTCAGTTTCACCTTCTTTCTCTGGGACTACTTCGTCATCATCTCCACCTTCTGAATCATTGTATTCATCCTCCAGGTGAGGAGGCGCATCACCAACATCTGACTCAGAGGATTCTTCCTCCTCTTCCGGGATAGCCAGTGGTTTAGATAAGGTCTGATGCATCCAACGTTCAGGAGGTTTTTGGGGGGCAGTTTTTTTAGTTTTAGGGCCAGTCATAGCGTATGAAAATGAGCGCAACATGCGCCAGGGGCACGCTGTGGGTTGGGAAGGGCAGAAAACGCGGTAACCCTAGCCTATGGTTCTTTTCGATCTTAATTCTCACACAATGCACATGAACAGGTTGTGCCAACATTTATGAAAACCGCTGTAAGATGGAGGCCACTGCAGCAAAAAGTTGGTGGAACAAGAATTGGGACGAGCTCAAGACCCTAACGATGTGGGATGAGTTCGCGAAGAAGGTGAAGGATCGCTTTGTGCCAGCAAACTGGAAGATGGACGCACTCACCCATTTTTATGCCATCTCACAGGGGTCTTCTTTGTTCATGGATTATGCTGCGAGACTACAGGAGGCTCGTAATACCCTGAGCTCTGGTGGAATGGGCTTCACGATCAGCAACTCGGTATTCAAGAACCCATCCAATCCTGGCCCTTTGCATGCACTCGATACCCTCCTTCGACTATGCCAAAACTCGCGTTGATGGTCTGATCGCCCTTATGTCATCTACGTGGGATTCTATGGTTGCGGAACACATCATTCGTCCCCCTCTGTCGACAACCACTGCAAACATTCCCAAACCTGCCAAAGCTTTTGTCCTGCTCACTGACTGCGAGCGCGATGCCCTAAAACACACGGGTGGATGTTACCGGTGCCATCGTACCCCTACCTCACCTGGTTGGGTCAAGCACGGGGCCCGTGATTGTCCTGGTGACGAGGCTAATGGTATTTCGCCTGCACCTGTTCGTCCCGTGGCTGCTGTGGTTGAAGACGACACTGATGACGACTCAGATGGTGATTTCATAACAGCAGTTATGCCTTCTTGCATCCTTGGGAATGGAAGCTTTTCGGAGGGCGAAGAAGAGGCTGACGGGTGGAATCATTGATGACGTGGAGTTTTATTTTTTTGTTCTTTGTTCTTGTCCTTTTTCTTTTTGCGTTACCCTTCTGGCTGCTGAAAATTTGTGTCTGAATTATCTCCCACTCTCCTTTCATATGCCTGCGAAACCCTCTTCCTTGTTCACGCATTGCAAGTGCAGGTTTTTTTTTCATTATTTGATTTTTTCATTCACTTGTGTGTTAATGTTCTCCTTTCACACACCGGTTTTTATGCTCTTTTATAGAAACACCAATTCTTAATGTAAATTTATGTTCTGGGGCTCATTTTAAAGGTAAAAAGAATGTTAACAAAGTTACCAATTCATAATTTTAAACTACTACCCGAAAGACCAGTATAAAACCGGTTAAAACCAGTGCAGACCGAAACTTCGGTTTTAACTGGTCTTAACCGTGGTTTTCGGTCTTTTTGCAGTCTGGTCTGGTCTTTTTGACTTTTGGGACAAAGGTAGACTGGTTGCGGTTACGGTTAAGGCCCTAGGGGGTCAAAAAACCGGACCAGACCGGACTTTCAAACACTAGTTGTGGTGAAAGACTGAGGTGGCAAAGGAAAATGTATGCGTGTTCTCTGTTGAGAACATGAGGCAAAAGGCCTCGGAAACAAACAAATGAAAGAAAAAATATGAGGACATCATGGATTGTAATTACTATTCCAACACTCCCCCTTAATCCTTGGAAAGTCCAAGTGCACGCGTGAAATGTTTGACTTTGGCACTCAGGAGAGCTTTGGTAAGTGTGTCCACAACCATTTTGTTGGTTGGGCAATAAACTAATTTGATTTTTCCTTCTTTGACAATCCAACAGATAAAATGGAATCATAGGTCCATGTGTTTTGTGTGTGCATGGTACTGATGATCCTTCGTTAACACAATTGCTGACTGATCATCACCGAAAAGGGTAATAGAGCCTGAGAACTTCTCGAAGATTTCATTGATCAAAGATCTCAACCACAATGCTTCCTTCATCGCATGTGTTGCAGCCACGTATTCTGCCTCGGTCATTGACAACATGATAATTTCCTGTCGTTTGGAGCTCCAGGACAGGGCAGCACCATCGATGAGGCATCTGCATAGCCCGTCAAATCAGCCTGGTGTGCTCCAAATGTGAGCTTGAGATCCCTAGTCCCTGCCAGGTACACATAGACACATTTCAACATGTTCCAGTGGACTAATCCGGGTTTTTCGTTGAATTTAGACAGAATTCCAACTGCATATGCGATATCTGGGCACATCCCAAGCGACACATATATGCCAATAATCCAATTTATTTCCCCCAGATCTGAGATTACGAGGTGCGAGTGCAAGCCAGCCTTTATTTTTCGGATTTCCTTCATTGTGGATCCAACCAACATCAAATTGTCGATGTGTGTCATGATTATCATCACTGACTCCCCTTCAATTCGATACAAGAGGGCTTGATCCACCTCACATTGCTTCATCCCCAAAACATCACACAAGATCTCCCACAACTTTTGGTACCACAGCCAGCCACTTTGGTGAAGCCCATAAATCAGCTTCAGGAGACAGAGAACAAGACCTTTGGTCTCCGTTACTGTGATTCCAGGAGGTATGCACATATAAATTATCTTGCCATCTTTGAATTCACCATTTAAATAGGCGCTTTTAATATCAACCTGGTGAATTTTGTAATTGTGACAGTATGCAAATACGAGGATGGTTCAGATGGTTGCCAGTTTGGCAACAGGGGTGTAGTTGTCGAGGAAATGAATGCCAGGGATTTGGGAGAAGCCCTGGGCTACCAGGCAGGCTTGGTATCAGCTTATGGTACCATTCACATCCAATTTGCATTTGAAAACCCATGTCAAACCGACAATGCTTGCTCCCGGTGGTGGTTTCTCGACTGCCCAGGTTCCAAATGCCTCAAGAGCCTTGTGCTCGGTGACGATTGCTTCCTGCCATTGCTGCTGCCATTGCTGCTCCTCTACTAGCCCCTCATCAGCAATTTCATCATCACTGTTGAGAGGTGTGACGTGAGTCTGACCGAAGAAACGACAAACACAAAACACACACACAAGCAGAGCGAGGCTCAATGACCGAGCAATGTGATCCACACAAAATTAGTGTCAAAGACACTCATAAAATCCTGACTGTGACTGTGGATGTGCAATTGGCTTGGATTTCAATGATGCAAAGGGTTTAGCTTGCCACCTCGTGGTTCGTTTATTGTGGTGAGGAGTTATTCACAATCAATTCTAAGATTGGGAGGTCTTAGAAGTGTTCTCTTGAAGATGTACAGTTTTATGCAATGTTTTTATTAGATAGAAGTGTATAATCTCGTTGTGCTGGGCTATTTCAAAGATATAATGAAAGCCTGTAATTTCTGGACTGAAGACACTGTTCTATATGCTCTGGGTCTGTTTCAACTGTTCACAAGGCCTGTTTCAGCCATTCAATGCAACAATCAAACCAATTAAGTGCTGGAGCTCAATGTCTGTCCATTCTGATCACAAAATCTCATTCTATATTGTTCTGATCTCTCACAGTGAAGTCAAACATCTTAGTCTTTTCGTTTTTGCACTGGGGCTCTACCCAATCGACCAACAAAAGAGCTAAGAAGGTTCTTCGAAGTCAAACTATTCTTATCTCTTTGTTGTTTCAAATGGGGCTTTACCCAAATGACTAGGGCTCTACCCAATCGTCCAACAAAAGAAAGGAAGAGATTGAGTGGTGCCTACCACTTTTATGATAAAACCTAGGCATTTGCCTGCACACTCATATCTTTCCTGCCAACTAGAAATATGATATGAAATGCCTAGGCAAGTGGAATGAAATGTATTTCATTTGTTTGTCAAGCTATTTCATTCTTCTTTGGGGATTTTTCATTTCATTGCCTAGGATATTTTTCATTTCTTTCCTGGTGCTTTCATTTCTTTGCTTAGGATATTTTTCATTCTCCTGCCTGGGGTATTTTCATTTCATTGCCTGGGATATTTTCATTCTCTTGCCTAGGATATATTTCATTCTCCTGCCTAGGATATTTTCATTCCTTTGCCTAGGATATTTTCATTTCTTTGCCTGGGATATTTTCATTCTCCTGCCTAGGATATATTTCATTTCCTTGCTGGCACTTTTTCATTCCCTTGCCTAGGATATTTTCATTTTGTTGCCTGGGATATTTTCATTCTTCTGCCTAGTATATATTTCATTCTCTTGCCTGGGATATTTTCATTCCCTTGCCTAGGATATTTTCATTTCTTTGCCTGGGATATTTTCATTCCCTTGCCTGGGATATTTTCATTCTCTTGCCTGGGATATTTCATTCCTCTGCCTGTACATATCTTTGCAACTTTATCTAATCTTATCTTAGCAGCATTATCTAATCTCCAATATTTACTAAATAATTTGGGCATAGCAGGGCTAATTACACTGATGTTTTGGCACCCGAGGGGGAGTGAGAGGGGGTGCTAAATCGTTTGAGAATGGGTTCCATCAGTCCAGACTTCCCAATTAGGTAATCAGTGCCACATCGGCTTCCTCAGGCTCTGGGTCACTGTTGCATTCGTTGGGCTTGTTTTTTTATAGCAAAAAAACTGTATATTATTAGATACAATACATCTATATCTATTCTATCTATTTCCAGCAATTAGAGGAGGGACAAATGGGTGGATGGCATAGGATAAGCTTGGATGACATCCCTCTACTAAATTATCCTATCTTATGTGTCTTTTCTTATCTCGGTGTGAAATACAGAATATATGTAATTTCTTAGTCCCTCCTTGAGTATGTATCTAGTACAGTACAGAAAGTAATAACTAAAGAAACGGGGTGGAGCTGCCTGGCTCTGCCCTGGTTCACCTGTAGTGACCACTATTATATATCAGTACATGGTAGTTGCCTAACATACTTCATAAATCCACAGTGGTACTTGCCCACCACCCAAAAAAAGGAAATAAAAGAGAGTATTGCCATGATGCCGGGGTTGGTTAGGATTAGTAATAGGGTCTTTTGGGTGAGCGGGTAGAATGAATGATATGCCGAGGGTGCCAGATGGGAGGGCGGGGGTGTATAATAGGGTGGGACTGTTGGGTGGGGGTTGGGGACACCAGTAAATAGATATAAATTGTAAGGGCAACTGCGGACCGAGCAACCGGTATAGCCGGAGTAGGCGCAGACTAGCAGGGGATCCAAAGTTTAGTATATTATACGATAATAGACTACATAATCTACGCACCTAGCAGGGGATCCAAAGAGGAAAGGATGTGAATCCCATGCTAGTGAAGGTACATATAAAGGAAGCACAGTCGTGTGCGGAATGGCGTGATATAAGAATAAAACATAGAAAATGGAATGATAAATAAAAGGGTCCTCAGGGTCAACTAGTAAGGGTCCGGTGGTGAGGGGGCACGTACAGACTGGTGGTTAGGCTTGACCGGTCGGTGTTGTTCGGCAGGGGCACAGTGAGTCGGTTGACCGGAATGGGTGATGGGTGGCAGCGGTGAGACGTGGGGGGTGGTGGGGACGACCAGCAGTAGAGGGTGCGGGACGGCGGGGCTGTGGATGGGTGTTGGTGGGTGTCAAGGCGGGATAGCCGGTGGTTAGGCCTGGTCGGTCAGCGCTGCTCGGCGGGTGGATTGGGTGTTCCCCTTACAATTACCCCCCCTTCAGAATTGCATCGACCCGATGCAATGGTCACTGGTGGAATGGGGCGGAAGGGGATGGAGCCAAAAGCCAAAGCGCAGATACGGCAGGGAGCAGCTGGGTTCCATGTATGAAAATCGTTAACTGTGTCCGCGGCATTACCGAGATTATCCCAGTATTCCCAAGTGTTGTTCTCCATGCCATATCCTTCCCATTTGACCAGGTATTGGAGCTTCCGGCAGAACATGCGGCTGTTGAGGATTTCTTCCACTACATACTCTTCCTCGCCGTCAATAAGTTCCGGCGGTGGTGGCGGTGGTGCATGTCTACCAATGATGGGGTCGATGGGTGCTAGTGTCAACTTGATCATGTTGAACACCAGATGGAGACAGCTCATGGAAGGGGGTAATACGAGGCAGTAAGCATTAGAACCAACTTGGCGTACGACCAGGTAGGGGCCAAGGCGGCGGTGCGACAACTTTTTAGATGGCCGGGTGGTGTGAATATCGCCTGTGTCCAGGAAAACCTTGTCTCTGGGGTTGAACACCGGAGCTGGGGTTCGGCGTTGGTTGTAATACCTTGCCATCTCATCTTTGGACTTGGTAAGCACCGACTTGGCTTCCTCCAGTGTGGCTTTCATCCGGTCTGCAAACTCATTCGCGGCTTCAACCCTGGAACGGGGTTGGTGTGGTTCAAAGCCCATCCGCGGGTGACGACCAGTGTCCAAGAAGAATGGGGTCTGCTGAGTCGAGGAGTGGACATGGTTGTTGTATGCGAACTCAGCGAGGGGGATAAGGGAGTTCCAGTTGTCCTGGTGTTCGTTCACAAACAGCCGGATGTACTGTTCTAATTCCTGGTTGACCCGTTCTGTCTGGCCGTCGGTCTGCGGGTGGTAAGCCGTGGATGAGGCGAGCTCGATTCCGAGTAGTCGGTAGAGCTCCTTCATAAATGCGGCAACGAACTGGGGACCTCGGTCCGAAATGACCTTGCGGGGGAGGCCATGGTGCTTCCAGACGTGTCGGAGGTACAGGTTTGCAGCACTGGCGGCAGTAATGGTGGTGACCGTTTCCATGAAGTGGGCACGTTTGCCGACCGAGTCTACGACTACCATGATCACATCATACCCTCCTGACTCCGGGAGTTCCACAATGAAATCTACACTCATGACCTCCCAACGTTCCTCTGGGACTGGGAACAGTTGGAGTTCACCAGTGGGCCGTTGGTGTTGAACCTTGGTCCGGAGGCATGGGTCGCAGGTAGCCACGTAGCGACCGACGTACCGGGACATGTTCGGCCACCAATAGTTTCGTGATACAAGTTCCAAAGTCTTGAACCGACCCGCATGCCTGGCGATCCGAGTATTATGACAGAGGGAGACAATCCGCCGGCGAAGGTCTGAAGTCGGTGGGACATAGATGCAGCCATGGAAGTACAGGAGCCTTTCTTGGATGGACCATTCTTGTGAAAGAACTGAACGAGTAGAAGACTTCCAAAGCTCTTTGACCGCCTTTGCAACTGGTTCTTCCTCTGGGTCTCAGCTGCCTGCACGGATATCTCGGAGGATATCGACTTCTGCACCGGCGACTTCGAGGCCTTCAAGGGCACAGACCGCGAAGAACTTGGGAGTGAGGAGGGTGATATTGGAGTTATCACCTTCACTGGTACCATGGTCTGCATGCCGGGAGAGTGCGTCCGGTTTGCCCATAGACTTGCCAGGTTTGTGGTGTAGGAGGAAGTCGAACCAGGCGAGGTATAGTGACCACCGAGCCTGTCTCCGGTTAAGTTGCTTAGCCGACATGAAGTACTCCAGGTTCTTGTGGTCGGTCCAGATCTCGAACTGGTGTTCAGCCCCTTCAACGAAATGTCGCCACTCTTGTAAGGCTCGGATGATGGCAAGCATCTCCTTGTTGTGGATCTCATAGTTGCGTTCAACCGGTGACAGGGATTTAGAAAAGAATGCAACCGGGTGCCATTTACCATTGGTGGGACACACCTGGGAGAGGACCGCACCGGTGGCAAAGTCAGAGCTGTCAGCCTCGATGCGGAATGGGCTGGTGGAGTCTGGAGAGATGAGGACCGGCGCGGCCGTAACACTTTGCTTGAGCCAGTCGAAGGCAGACTGCTCGGCGGGTCCCCAATTCCACTTGATGTCATTCCGTGTGAGGTCGAAGAGTGGCTGAGCGTGTTCCGAGAAGCCCTTAATGAACCGACGATAAAAGTTAGTAAAGCCTAAGAAGGACTGAACTTCCTTCTTGTTCATCGGTTCAGGCCACTGTTGAACACCGGCGATCTTGACTGGGTCCATTGAGACGCGGTTGTGTGAGATAATGATGCCGAGGTATTCAATGGTGGTTTTCTGGAACTCGCACTTCTCTGGTTTGAGGTATAACTTGTGTTTCCTCATCAGCTCTAAGACCTGTCGTTCGAGTGCGCGGTGTTGCTCCAAATCATCGGTGAAGATGAGGATGTCGTCTAGGTAGACGACGACATTGCCTTCCAAGATGAGCTCTTCGAAGATATCATCCATCATCGTCTGGAACATCGCCGGGCTGTTCGTGAGACTGAAGTACATGACCAACGGTTCGAACAAGCCGCGGTTGGTTCGGAACACCGCTTTCCACTCATCACCCTCCTTGATCCGGACATTGTTGAAACCCCAGCGAACATCCAACTTGGTGAAGTACTTCGCTCCCCAGAGTTTTGCAATCAGCTTGGGGATGAGCGGGAGTGGGTATTTGTTCTTCACAGTCATTGCATTCAACGGGCGGTAGTCCTGGACGAGCCGAAGAGCACCACACTTCTTTTTGATGAAGAAGACTGGTGAGGCCATGGGGGATTTGGACGGGCGAATACGGCCGGAGTTGAGGTTCTCCTTGAGAAAGGCATCCAGTTCCTTTTGTTCCGAGACCGACAGAGGGTAGACCTTACAACCTTTAGAGGCAGTAGCTTCTGGAATGAGCTCGATGGCATGGTCCCAAGGTTTAGACTCTGGTAAGTCATCGAAGGAGTCTTTGGAGAATACCGCGTCAAATTCACGGAGGTGAGGCGGGATGTGGTTTGCATAGTCCCAGGGCGTCAAATTTTTCTGGAAAGCTTCGGCGAGCCGCTGACAGACGGAAGCGGTGGCACGAATGTATTTGGGCTCCGGCGGGATTGACACAGCCCATACGCGGTCTTCTTCCTCGTATTCATACTCCATGAAGCCTTCGAGACCCGGGACTTTGTTCTCTTCATCCTCATCGTCGGCGTCCTCTACAAAGGCTGGAAGGGGGCCGGCACGACAAGCGTTAATGATTCGGGCTTGTTCCTTGCTTGCGTGGCGCTCCTCTCGGGCCTTGTTTTGACAACTGGTGCAGCAACACAGAGATCAGTGGGTTAACTTCACCGAACCGGTGGTGAAGTCGATCTCCGGATTGTGCTTCTTAAGCCAGGTCATGCCCAAGATAGTGTCCTGTTTACCAGGCTGGGTAACTGTGAGGAGGATTCGTTCTGAGTGGCCTTTGTAGGTCATGATCATATTGGTGACCTTGGTGATAGAGCCGGCTTCATTCGGTGAACCATCGACGTTAAACACGGGGATTGGCTGTGACAGGTTCCGGTGAAGAGCGTGATCTTTGCTATGGGGTGAAAAGGGCAAATGCGAGCAGATCTGGAACAAGCCAAAACCCACAAACACCAACACCAAATCAACACCAATCTCAAAAACACAAATCACACGTTCTATAG